>Ga0247610_10000991_pt1 | contig 36854 bp, 32 predicted proteins | sample 174DNAGHGhighgp2_FD_193483 | JGI IMG/M metagenome (GOLD analysis project Ga0247610, IMG submission 193483) | Sheep rumen microbial communities from Palmerston North, Manawatu-Wanganui, New Zealand - 1742 DNA GHGhigh gp2 | ecosystem: Host-associated > Mammals > Digestive system > Stomach > Rumen...
GATTATCAAATCCAAAAATAATAAATGTATCTGTGTAACCTAGAAATAGGTAGCAGTATTGGGCTGGAACGGTCCAGAGGAGTGATGATTTATCATCACATAATCGATGCTTGGTAATTCAATTACCATGTAGTTCACTTTAAAATAAAATTAAATGATTTATTATAAAAGACTAATTTTTAACTAAAATACCTCTTTATGACTTGTTTTACATACAAAATTGTACTAAAATAGTACATAGTAATTCAAAGTGAGGTAATAAGTAATGTTAAACATTAGATTTGAAAAAGCTGAAAAGCTTAAAGAGAAGCCAGATCAAAATAATTTAGGATTTGGAAAGTATTATACAGACTATATGTTTGTAATGGATTGGTTTAAGGGAAAGGGATTTACAGATCCAAGAATTGTTCCTTATGCACCTATTCCATTTGACCCTGCATGTCTTGTACTACACTATGCACAAGAGACTTTCGAGGGTATGAAGGCTTATAAGACTGAAGATGGAAGAACTTTATTATTCCGTCCAGAGATGAACGCAAGAAGATTCCAAACTTCAAATGAGCGTCTTTGTATGCCTCAGGTACCAGTAGAGGACTTTGTACAAGCTGTAACAGAGCTTGTTAAGGTTGAGAAAGATTGGGTACCTACTGCACCTAACACTTCATTATATATTAGACCTTTTATGTTCGCATACCAGCCTAAGCTTGGAGTTCATGATGCTGAGCACTATCTATTTATGGTAATCCTTTCACCAGTTGGATCATATTATCCAGAAGGATTAAAGCCAGTTAAGATTTATGTTGAGGAGAATATGGTTCGTGCCGTAACAGGAGGAACAGGGTTCACTAAGTGTGGTGGAAACTACGCTTCATCAATCCTTGCACAAATTGAGGCTGAGAAGAAGGGATATTCTCAAGTTCTATGGCTTGATGGTGTACATAAGAAGTACATTGAAGAGGTTGGAACTATGAACGTTATGTTTAAGATTGACGGAGAAATCTACACAGCACCAGCAGAGCTTGGTAAGGGTTCTGTACTTCCAGGTGTAACTCGTGATTCTATGATTAAGCTTCTTCGTTCAAAGGGATATAAGGTTCATGATACTGAGAAGGATAGATTATCAATTGATGATTTATTAAAGGCTGCTAAGAAGGGTAAGCTTGAAGAGGCTTTCGGAACAGGTACAGCCGCAGTTATTTCTCCAATTGGAGTTCTAGCATATAAGGATAAGGTTTTCTTCAATAATGAGAAGATTGGACCTGTATCACAAATGCTATTTGATACATTAACAGGAATTCAATGGGGTCGTCTTGAAGACGAGTTCGGATGGACTGTTGAGGTTAAGTAATTATTTACTTAAAAGATACAAAAGGGACTTCGTGTCCCTTTTTTTTCTCACCAAAATATATTATAATTAATGTGGGTGATTAATTTGAAGGCTAATGAAAAGAATAAATTAAGGATTGTTGAAATAATTGAATATCTAATGATTGAGTCTGATGAGGAGCACCCTGTTAGTGTTGTAATGATTCAAGACTATCTTAAGGATAAGGATATTTCAGCTGACAGAAAAACAATATACTCAGATATCGCTGTTATAAATGAATATTTTATGTCTGTTGTAACAGTTAAGAAATCACAAAATTGGTATTATTGTAATGATAGAAAATTTGATTTTTCAGAAATACAAGTTATTGTATCTGCGATTGTTTCTGCAGGTTTTATTGATCCAAAGACATCAGATGATTTAATTGAGAAGCTTTATTCTCAAACATCAAAATATATTTCTAAGGAAATAAAGGGAAATATCACAATTAAGAATCCTTCAAAGCATTCTAATCGTGATACTCTTAATTCAATAGATACTATAATTAGTGCTATTAGAAGCAAAAAGCAAATTACATACCAATATATAAAGCATGATATTAATGGTAAGCTTAATACTAAAAATCATAAGTTTACACCAGTTGATCTAATTTATAATGATAATTATTATTATTGTGTTATGGCTGGATATAAGGATGATGAGGTTAAGTTTTATCATATAAGAATTGATAGAATGCAAAATGTTATGATATCTGATGAAAGTGCTATATCTCATAATTATAATTCTAATAATTATGTTGCAAAGCATTTCCAAATGTGGGATGGAGACCTTTCTTGGGTTGAGCTTATTATCTCAAATGAGGTAGTTGATTCAATGATGGATAAGTTTGGTGAAAAGCTTTTAATTCAGCCTATAGATGAAGCTCATGCAAGAATACAGGTTCAGGTTGCTGTCTCTAAGGCATTCTTTTCATGGATTGTAACATTTGGTGATAATGTTAAAATTATCACAAAGGATGTTAAAGCTAAGTTTATAGGATACATTGCAGAAATAGTAAATCAATATAGAAATGACGAGGAATAGAATATGTACGTGTTTAATAATATAATTTATAAAGAGGTTTATGAATCAATTAAAAAAAGAGATGAATCAATGATTTCATATCTAATAGATTTCGCACTAAGACATCATTATGTAGGAAATATAATTCATATTTATATAGCCTACATGCTAGCATATAATGAAAATCCATTCTCAATCTCTTGTGAGAACAAGGGTGAAATGCTTGGTGATCATAAAATTATTCTTGAGGATTTCAAGGAATTCTATGATATATATCATGATGATTTTAATGATGTTTTACATATTGATCAGGTAAAATCATTTGAGATTATTCGCCATGAAGAGGAATATTACGACACTGAGGTTCAAAGTGTTGTAAATATGTTTAATACAATTCTTGAAAAATGCAAGAATGTAGAGGAGTTCTATCAAGCAACTATTAAATTCTATCAAGATTATGGAGTTGGTGAGTTTGCATTCCATAAAGCCTTTAGAATATCAGATGAAGGAGAGCTTATACCTGTTAAGAATGTATTAAATGTATCCTTTGATGATTTAATTGGCTATGATTGGCAAAAACAAAAGCTTATAGAAAATACTAAGGCCTTCTGTGATGGTAAGATGGCTAATAATGCCTTACTTTATGGTGATGCAGGTACTGGAAAGTCAACATCAATTAAAGCTGTTTTAAATATGTTTTTCCATCAAGGACTTCGTATGATAGAGGTTTATAAGCATCAAATGAATGATGTAGCTAATCTAATAGCTACATTTAAGAAAAGACATTATAAATTTATAATTTATATGGATGATCTATCATTTGAGCCTCAAGAAATTGAATATAAGCAGCTTAAATCAATTATTGAAGGAGGACTTGAGGCTAAGCCACAAAATGTATTGGTTTACGCTACATCTAATAGACGTCATATAATTGCAGAAACAACAACTGATAATTTAGGTAGTGATCTGCATCGTAAGGAGACTGAGGCTGAAAAGCTAAGCCTATCAAATAGATTTGGACTACAAATATATTATATGTCCTTAAATAATATTGAATTTAAGAATATGGTAGTAGAGCTTGCGAAGCGTAAGGATGTTACTATGCCTATAGAGGAGCTTTTAGCAAAGGCTTGTCAATGGGAGATTAGGTATGGTAATTTATCTGGTAGAACAGCTGAGCAGTTTATAAATTATATATCAAATGGAGGGAAGGATATTTAATGAGACCAGTTAAAATTATTAGTGATTCTACATGTGATTTAAGTGAAGAGCAAATAAAATCTTTAGATATTGAAATAATGCCTTTATATATAAACATAAAGGATAAATCATTTAAGGATGGTATAGATATTAATGTAAGTGATTTATATAGGTATGTTGAGGAAGAAAAAGTATTACCAAAAACTGCAGCTATATCTATTCAGGATTATATTGATACATTTAAAAAATGGATTGATAGGGGATATGATGTAGTATTTACTGGAATATCTGGAGGATTATCATCATCATTTAATAACACAAGGCTTGCGATAGAGGAGCTTGGAGCAGAAGATAAGGTGTTTTCTATAGATTCTAAAAATCTTTCAACAGGTATTGGTCTACTATTACTTAAAGCGTGTGAGAAAAGGGATAGTGGAGCTTCTGCAAAAGAGGTTGCAGATTACATGAATAGCTTTGTAGAAAAAGTAAGAAGCCAATTTATAATCGATAGATTTGATTATCTATATAAGGGTGGAAGATGCTCATCTATGGCCCGTATATTTGGTACAATGCTTAAGATTAAGCCACTTATTACAGTTCGTGATGGAAAAATGACTGTGGCTGAAAAGCCTCACGGAAAGAAGATTAAGGGGCTTGAGGCATTATTACGCTTCCTAGAGCGTGATAAGGATAAGCTTGATTTAGATAATGTATTTGTAACTCATACATATGCAGATATGGATGCTAAATATTTAGTAGATAAGATAAAAGAGAATTATAGCTTTAAAAATGTATATGTTACAAATGCTGGTTCTACAATCGCTTCACATTGTGGACCTGGAACAATTGGAATATTATATATTGTAAATGAATAAAAAGTGATATAATAAATAAAAGAAGAAAAAAAGGTTATAGTAAAAGGAAGGGATAATTATGGCTACAACCACAAAGAAGACAACAACTACTAAAGCTGCAAAGCCAGCTGATAAGAAAACTGCAGCTGCAAAGAGCGCTGATAAGAAAACTGCAACTGCAAAGCCAGCTGATAAGAAAACTGCAACTACAAAGTCAGCTCCTATTAAGGTTTCAAAGCCTAAGGCTACAATTGCGAAGGCTGAGGAAAAGGCTAAGGAGACTAAGACTAGCGGTAAGACTATCTACCATGTATCAAAGAGAACTAATGATAAGAATGACCGTGAGTGGAAGGTATTTATTCAAGGATCTGAAAAGGTAATTAAGATTTTTAAGACACAGCAGGAGGCTCTAGATTACGCAACTAAGCTACGTAAGGACAAAGATACAACTGTTATGCTTCATGGTCTTGATGGTAAGATTAGAAAGTACTAAAAAGGGTGAATTAATTCACCTTTTTTTAAATCTTTATGATAAAATAAGATTAGGTGATAATCTTGAATATAGTTTATGGAGGATCCTTTAATCCACCAACTATTGCCCATGAGGGAATAATTAGTGAATTAAAAAGGACATTTAAGCCAGAAAATATAATAATTATACCTGCAGGAAATTCCTATAATCGTAAGGAGCTTCTAGATTTTAAAGATAGATATAATATGCTAAAGCTTATATCAAATGATATAATATCGGATATTGAAAACAAAAATCTAGAATATAAGGGAACCCTATACACATTAGATTTATTATCTAAAGATTATAAGGATATTTATTTTGTAATGGGTGCTGATAATCTAATAGATATTAAATCTTGGATTAGATATGAGGAGCTATTAGAAAAATATAATTTTATTATCATCACTCGTGATGATATTAATATAGTTGATTTTATTGATAATAATTTAAGAAAATATAAATCTCATTTTAAGCTAATTAGCTTAAAATACATGGTTTCATCTACAAAAATTAGAAATAATATTGATGATAATAAGGATATGCTAAATCCTAAAGTTTATGAATATATTAAAAAGAATCATTTATATGAGGAGTGATTGAATTGATTAATAACGGTTTTTTAAAGGTAGCTTGTGCAACTCCAATTCTTAAGGTTGGAAATCCTAAATTTAATATTTCTGAAATACTAAATATGCTAAAGGATAATAAGGCCTCTGTTGTGGTATTTCCTGAGCTTTGTATTACAGGATATACATGCCAAGACTTATTTTATTCATCTGAATTATTAAATGAGTCATTAGAGGCATTAGATTATTTTTTAAAGAATAATAGCTTTGATGGAATAGTCGCATTAGGACTTCCTCTTTTAAATGAAGGTTCTTTATATAACTGCGCTGTTGTTATAAAGAAAAATGTGATTTTAGGAGTTGTTCCTAAAAGATCTCTTCCATCATCTCATGAGTATCAGGAGAAGAGATGGTTTAAGCCAGCTTATAATAAAAACACTGATACTATAAGAGTTTTAGGTAATGTTTATCCTTTTGGAAATATTATATTCCATGATTATAAAAATGATATTCATTTAGGTGTTGAGATATGTGAGGATATGTGGTCTACTATATCTCCTGGTAATATATTATCTCTTAATGGATGTAATATGATTTTAAATCTTAGTGCTTCTAATGAAACTCTTGGAAAGAGTGATATTAGAAGAGCTTCAGTCATTGAATCATCAAGAAAAAATAATGGAGCCTATATTTACGCTTCATCAGGTGTATATGAGTCAAGTGCTGATACTGTTTTTTCAGGTCATGATATTATAGCCTCTTGTGGAGAAATCATTAAGGAGGGTGAAAGCTTTTCTCTTAATTCCGAAATGATTTATGGAGATATTGATATTAAGGCTATAAATTATAAGAGAAGATCTAATACAAACTTTCATGATAATATTCATATTGATTTTCCTCATATAGATACTATGTTTTCATTAGATAATACAGATTATGTATTTGAAAATAAAATATCAAATGAACCATTTATTCCACAAAATGAGCTTGAGTCCTTTAATAAAATTAAATCATTACAGGAATATGCACTTATAAAAAGAATTAAATCATCACATTCTAAATCAATTATAATTGGTGTTTCTGGAGGTCTTGATTCAACACTTGCACTTTTAGTTGCGATTAATGCATTTAAGACTCTAAAAATGGATTTAAAGAATATTATTGCTGTAACAATGCCAGGATTTGGTACATCTAAGCGTACTAAATCTAACGCTTTAACTATGATGGAATCTCTTGGTATTACAGTTCTTGAAATGCCTATTGCAAAGGATGTAACATCTCACTTAGATTTAATTGGTCATGATATGAAGATTCATGATGTAACTTATGAAAATGCCCAAGCAAGATATCGTACTATGATTTTAATGGATTTAGCAAATAAATATAGTGGATTTGTACTTGGTACAGGTGATTTATCTGAGCTTGCACTTGGATGGTGTACATATAATGGAGACCAAATGAGTATGTATGGAATTAATGCGGGTATTCCAAAAACTTTAGTTCGTTTTATGGTAAAGATGCATGCGTCACATGATTTTAAGAATATTCATGATACTTTAATAGATATTTGTAATACACCTATTTCACCAGAGCTTACTGATGAGAATCAGCATACTGAGGATAGTGTTGGTAAGTATGAAATTAATGATTTCATTTTGTATAGATATCTTACATGCGGTGATGATAGAGAACGTATTATTTATCTTTTAGGTCTAGCTTTTGATTTATCAAATGAAGAAGCAGTTAATTATACTAATAAATTTTTCCATAGATTTATAAATCAGCAATTTAAGCGTCAAGCATTACCTGATGGACCAAAGGTTTTAGATATTTCATTAAATCCTAGAGGGGATTATAGAATGCCTTCTGATATAGAAAGAGATTGATAGCTTATGAGTGACGGATTAGTCGGAAAGCCAAAAAGTAAAATATTTGAGTCTGATGACTCACTTTATAAGGTTATTAAAGCCAAAACAAAATCCGATGAGGATATAATCCTTGTTGGATTTTTCCCATCTTTAACATATGATATTTATTATCGTTTTATTGGTGAAAAAACAATAAATCCAAAATATGGTGTACAGTTTAAGGTTGAAACCTATAAAAGAGATGATTTAAATGATAAGGATGGTATTATTTTATATTTATCATCAGGTCTTATTAAGGGTGTTGGTATTAAAAGTGCTGAGAAAATATATGAGCTTTTAGGGGACAATGCGATTAATGAGATTATAAATGATAAAAATGTATTGAAGGCAATTAAAGGATTTAGCCAAGAAAAGATTAATACAATATATGATTCTCTTATATTAAATCAACGTCTTGAGAAGGCTTATGTTGAGCTTTATTCTTATGGACTTACTCCTAATATGGTTGGAAAGTTTTATCAGCAATATGGTGATAATACACTTCCTTTAATTAAAGAAAATCCATATAGGCTTATTTATGAGGTTAGTGGATTTGGGTTTAGTAAGGCTGATAATTTAGCCTTATCTTTTGGATTTTCAAGACATAGTAAGAAAAGAATTGAAGAGGGCGTTTTATATACTCTATATGAGGTTTGTGAGCAAAAGGGATTTACCTTCCTTACAGATAATCAGCTTATAAATAGCTCAATTCAAATCCTTAATAAGGGAGCAGTAGAGGTTGATTTAGTTCAAAATAGCGAGGTTATTGACGCTATAACATTACTTATTAAATCCCAGAAATTTATTAAGGAGGATAATAGATATTATCCTAAGGCCTTATATGAGGCTGAATGTAGTGTAGCCTCAAATATCTTAAGAATTAAAGGTTATGATAAGAATAAAATATATTCCTTAGATATGCTAAATGAGAAGCTTAAGGATGTTGAGGCTACATATAATATTAGATATACGGAGGGTCAAAAGGACGCTATTTTTAGTGCTATAAATAATAATATTTCAATTATTACAGGTGGACCTGGTACAGGTAAAACTACTATAGTTAAGGGTATATTAAATCTTTTAGCAGTTCTTAATAATAAATCTATTACAGATGATAAGTTTAGACATAGATTAGTCCTTTGTGCTCCAACAGGACGTGCAGCCTTACGTCTTGGTCATCAATGTATGGTTGAGGCACAAACTATTCATAAAACACTTGGTTATAATTATGCATTAGAGTTTGAATATAATGAATCTCATAAGATAAATGGAGATATTATTGTAATAGATGAGTTTTCTATGGTTGATGTAGAGCTTTGTGATGCCCTATTTAAGGCGATTAAAACAGAGGCTAGGGTAATTATTGTAGGAGATTCTAATCAGCTTCCTTCAGTAGGTCCTGGTAATGTTTTATATGATCTAATTGAATCAAATATAATAAATACAACAAAGCTTACTGATATAATGAGACAGGATGATGATTCATCAATTATTGAATTATGTCAGGGTGTTTCAAAAAGCTTTGTACCATATAATCTGTTTAATAAGAAAAGTGATTTATATTTTTATCCTGCAGACTCAACTGCAACCTTAGAAAAAATATTAATATTTGTACAAGCATTCCTTAATAAGGGAGGATCTATTTTAAATGATTTACAAATATTAGCTCCTATGTATGCAGGGCCTTGTGGAATTAATGCGATTAATAAGGCTATTCAGGATAAGTTTAATGATGAAACTATATCTATTACAAGAGGTAGTAGAACATTTAAAAGGCTTGATAAGGTATTACAGCTTAAAAACGATCCTGAAAAGGGTATTATGAATGGTGATATTGGATATATTGATTCAATTTCACATACTGATGAAATGGATTATCTTATGATTAGATTTGATAATATATTAGTTAAATATCCTGCAAAGGATTTAGATGATTTAACATTAGCTTATGCAATATCTATTCATAAATCCCAGGGTAGTGAATATAAAAATGTCATTATGCCAATTTTAAGTGATTATTTTGTTATGATGAAAAGAAAGCTTATATATACAGCATTTTCAAGAGCTAAGGAAAAGCTAATTCTTATAGGAGATTATAAGATATTAGCTCAAGCAGTTAAAAGAACTGATGATATAAGACAAACAACTCTTTATAATAGGCTTTATAATAAATCAAGTCTAACAAAAAAGGTCATCTACATAGATGACCCAAATATTCCATTCTCGACTCTTGGTGAAGAGGGAATGGAGGGAATAACTCCATATACCTTTATGACAAAGGACTAGATTAAAAAGCTTAGTCCTTCTCTATTGATTTCATGATTTTTGCCTTTGTAGGCATTTTCAAGAATTGTATCTACAGAAAACTGTAGAATAATTGATAGCCTATATAGTTCAAGGGGAGATGGCAATATTTTATTTGCTTCAATTCTTGAGTATGATGATTGGCTTATACCTAAGGCAGCTGATATTTCCTCCTGAGTCATATTTTTGTTATGCCTATAAGCCTTAATTTGTTCTCCTATTGTTTTCGTAAATATCACCTCACTAAATAATTATAGCAAGTTTTACAATATTTTACTTTGTTTTTTTAAAAATTATGTTATAATACGTTATGTGATATGTTGAAATAGATGAGTAAAAATATAATTCATTAAAGAGAGCAGTAGATGGTGGAAGGCTGTATGATAGTATTTTGAAGGCTACTATGGAGTATCAGGCTTAATCAGCCTTAAGTGATTTTCGAGTGCAGGATTTATTCCTGAACTAAGGTGGTAACACGGTAATTCGTCCTTAGATTATATATCTAAGGGCTTTTTTATTATTTCGGAGGATATTATTATGAAAAATATGAAGTCTTATGAAATCAGACAAATGTGGTTAGATTTCTTTGCATCTAAGGGTCACCAAGTTGAGCCTAGTGCATCTTTAATACCACAAAATGACCCAACTCTTTTATGGACTAACGCTGGAGTTACTCCATTAAAGAAATATTTTGATGGATCTGTTATTCCTGCAAATCCAAGAATTACTAATGCACAAAAGTGCATTCGTACAAATGATATTGAAAATGTAGGAAAGACTGCAAGACACCATACATTCTTTGAGATGCTTGGAAACTTCTCTATCGGAGATTATTTCCGTGATGAGGTTCTACCTTGGGCATTTGAGCTTTTAACATCAGATAAATGGTTTGGATTTGATAAGAATAGATTATATATCACATTCTATCCAGATGATTTTAAGACAAGAGATTTATGGATCAAGTGTGGAATGGATCCATCACACATGATTCCTCTTGAGGGAAATTTCTGGGAAATTGGAGAAGGACCTTGTGGACCTGATACAGAGATTTTCTTTGATCGTGGAGAGCAATATGATAAGCGTGGTATAGTCTGCTTAAAAGAGGATTTAGAGAATGATAGATATATTGAGATTTGGAATATCGTATTCTCTCAATATAATTCTAAGGAGGGAGTAGAACGTAAGGATTATAAGGAGCTTCCTCATAAGAATATTGATACAGGTTGTGGACTTGAAAGATTATGCTGCGTTATGCAGGGTGTAAATACTAACTATGATACTGATCTATTTATGCCTATTATTAAGGAAATTGAGCGTATTTCTGGTGTTAAATATGAGGGTCAAATGGCTTTCAAGGTTATTGCAGACCATGTAAGAACTGTAACATTTGCGGTAGCTGATGGAGCTACTCTTTCAAATGAGGGAAGAGGATATGTATTACGTCGTGTTCTAAGACGTGCTACAAAGTATGGACATCAGCTTGGTATTAATAAGCCATTTATGGCATCTTTAGTTGATAAGGTAATTGAAATTATGGGTATGTTCTATCCTTATCTATCTCAAAAGGAGAGTATTGTTAAGGAGGTTATCACTCGTGAGGAGGAGAAGTTCCTTCAAACTCTTGGAGTTGGAGAAAAGAAGTTTGCTTCAATTGTTGAACAAACAAAGGGTGGTGTAATCTCTGGAGAAGATGCATTCCTATTATATGATACATTTGGATTCCCATATGAGCTTACAGAAGAGTATGCTTGTGAGAAGGGTCTTAAGGTAGATCACGAAGGATTTAAGGCTGCTATGCAGGCTCAAAAGGATCGTGCTCGTGCTGCTAGAAAAGACGTTGGTTCTATGAAGGGTCAAAATAAAGAATTCATGGAATTCAAGGAGAAGAGTGAATTCGTTGGATATGATACTCTTATGACTCAATCTAAGGTTATTAAAGTATTTGGTGATTCTGTCGTATTAGATAAAACTCCATTCTACGCATTTAGCGGAGGTCAGCTATGCGATAAGGGTACAATTAATGATATTGAGGTTTTAGATGTATCTAAGATGCCTAATGGTCAATATCTACATAAGCTTAGTGATAATACACTTTCTGAGGGTGATATTGTATCTTGTATTGTTGATGAAAACAATCGTAATCTTACTCGTAAGAATCACTCAGCAGCCCACCTATTCCAGGCAGCCCTACAGCATGTAGTTGGAGAACATGCTCACCAACAGGGTTCTCAGGTATGTGCATCATATTCTCGTTTTGATTTTAATAATTATCAAAATCTAACAGATGATGAAATTATTCAAATTGAGGATTTAGTTAATAAATATATATCTGAGGGTCATGAGGTAGTAACTCACGTTCTTCCTATTGAAGAGGCTAAGAAGCTTGGTGCTATGGCTCTATTTGATGAGAAGTATGGAGATAAGGTTAGAGTTGTTGATATGTCTGTTTCTAAGGAATTCTGTGCAGGAACTCATGTATCTAATACTAAGGATGTAATTGATTATGAAATCAATTATATTGAATCAATTGGTTCAGGAGTATTTAGAGTACTAGCTACTACTGGAGAGAATGCAAAGGAATTATTAAAGAAGAATCTATCTAACCAATTTGATACAATTGATACATTAAATAAGAAGGCTCAAAATATTATTTTAGATGCTAAAAAGGATAATATTGATCTTAAATATAATGAGGTATCTCTTGATACACCTCTTAAGGGATATAGATATGTCTTATTTGTTAAGAAGGCTTTAGAGGATACTAAGAATAATCTACATCAATTAGAGGTAGAATATCAAAATAAGAAGAGCCAATCTGCATTAAAGTCTCTTGATTCATATAAGTCATTAATTAAGAATAATACAATTATTACAAAGTGTGATGTACTTGATTCAAATCTTTTAAAGGATATGGCAAATGCTATGGTTAATAACTTTAGCCTTGACCTTGTGTTACTTGCATCAACTGATAATACAAAGGTTACATTTGTATGCGCAACAAATGGAAAATATAATGCAGGTCAAATAGTAAAGGCCGCTGCCCAAGCTTGTGGTGGAAATGGTGGAGGAAAGCCAACACTTGCACAAGCTGGTGGTAAGGATGCTTCAAAGATTATGGAGGCATTAGAGGCTGCAGAGGCATTAATTAAATAATGAAATATCTAGGACTAGACTTAGGAAGTAGAACCTGTGGGGTTGCTATTTCCGATGCCTTAGGTATGCTTGCAAGAACATATACTACTCTTAGGTTTAAGGATGATGATTACACCTATGCCGCAAATGAGGTCAAAAAAATATGTAAGACTGAAGGAGTATCTGTTATTGTTTTAGGTTATCCTAAGCATATGAATGGAGACGAAGGTATTAGAGCGCAAATATCTTTAAACTTTAAATCCCTTCTTGAGGAGGGTACCAATTTAAAGGTAGTTTTATGGGATGAGCGTCTTACAACAGTTGTTGTAGACCGCGTAATGATAGAAGGAAATATTCGCCGTGAGAAAAGACATCAAAAGAAGGATGAGCTTGCGGCTGTTGTAATCCTTGAGGATTACCTACAATCATTATAGAAGGAGGAGTATATATGAAGGACAATATGATTACAATTACTACTGATGATGGAAGAGTTATTGAATGTGTTATTTTATTTACATATCATTCAGATGATTTTAACCATGATTATGTAGTATTCAAGGATCCAAATAGTAATACCGCAGGTGCTTGTATCTATCATCCACAAGAGGATGGTAAGGGTACATTATCTGATATTGAATCAGATGATGAATGGGAAATGCTTCAAGACGCATTAAATGACTGGCTTGAAAAGAACTCTGATAAGTATGAGGAATCATGTGGATGTGGTGGTTCATGCCAATGCGGTGAAGACTGCTCTTGCAATGGATGTGAAGAATAATGGGAATTAATATTTCACATGATATAGATAAATCTCTTAACCTTTCCTTTAATGAATATGAAATGCAAATGAGAGATTATGCTATAGAAAATAGTGTACCTATTATTACTGATGAAGGCCTTAAATTCCTTGAGTATACTATAAAAAAATATAATATTAAAACTATTCTTGAAATAGGTACTGCAATAGGATATAGCGCAGAACGTATTTCAAGGGCTAATGACACTACAGTTTATACAATAGAACGAGTAGATTTTATGTATAATGAAGCTTCAAAGAATATAAAAGCGTTAGGTCTTGATAATAAGGTACATATAATTTTTAAGGATGCCCTTATGGCATATGATGATGTTAAAGACATTAAGTTTGACGCATTATTTATAGACGCCGCAAAGGGACAGTATAAGCATTTCTTTGAGCTTTATGAGCCTAATTTAAAAAAGGGTGGAATAGTAATATGTGATAATATGAGCTTCCATGGTTTTTTAGATAAGGACCCAAAAGAAATGTCAAGATCACTTAGAGGCCTTGTAAGAAAACTTAAAGACTTCCATGATTTTTTAAATAACAATAATAATTATGATACTACATACTATGAAATAGGAGACGGTATGAGTATTTCTATAAAAAAATAAATATCACCCTTTTGGGTGATTTTTTTATGCTATAATAGAGTATGAATGGATGTGTTAATATGAATAATGAGCTTTTTAATTTAAATATATCTCCAGAGCTTAGACTTGAGTTTTTAAAAAGTATTTCAAAGGCTAAGGAGCTTATGGCCTATTATGAATGTGCCATAATGGAGGTTGAAACTAAGTTTAAGGTATTAAATAAGCAGTTTTCACTAATGGCTGATAGAAATCCAATTGATTCAATTCAATCAAGGCTAAAAAGTCCTGAATCCATTTTAAACAAAATGATTAAAAGAAATCTTCCTCTTACAATAGAGGCAATTGAAGAAAATCTTACAGATATTGCTGGTGTAAGAGTAATATGCTCATTCCTTGAGGATATTTATACTCTTAAAAAAGCCATTGAAAAACAAGATGATATTAAGGTTTTAATGATTAAAGATTATATTAAAAATCCAAAGCCTAATGGCTATAGATCACTTCATATGATTGTAGAAATCCCAATTTTTTTACTTAATGAAAAAAGACCTATGAAGGTTGAAATTCAGCTTAGAACTATAGCTATGCAGACTTGGGCTTCCCTAGAACATCAAATATTTTATAAAAAGATTTATCCAGAGGATATTATACCCCTATATAAGGCCAAGCTTCTTGAGGCTGCGAATATAAGCTATGAGCTTGATAGAAAAATGCAGGATATTAAGAAGGAGACTGAACAAAAAATCATTTTATGTGAGCCAGATCTTGATTAAAAAAACATCCCATAAGCTTTAATGCCTATGGGATGCTTTTTATCTATAATATTTATAAACACAATCAATAGAAGAATCAATATCCTCTGGCTTAATACCTTCAAATGTAAGATAAGCATTTGGACATTTTTCTTTAATAATAGGGAAGAAGATATCCCATCTCATAAGACCTTGTCCTAGACCAACCTGAACAAGCTTATTAGCCTCTTTATCAACAACAAAATCCTTTAGGTGGAATATTACTACATCATCCTTAAATAATTCAATAGCTCTATTAAAGATTTCTATTTGCTCATTATAATTTGTAATATCAAGATAATTGAAGATATCAATTATAATTTTTACATGACCATTATTAATCGCATCAAATAATCTCTTTAGCTGGTCTGGAGAATACATACAATGTCCATATGCACCCTCTATCGCAAGATATGAATCATTTTCCTTAGCACATTCTGCTAAATCCTTAAATATTCTAATATCCTCAGCTAAGGCCTCCTCAGTTCTATTAAGAGGATTATATGTCCATTTATCATCATTAAATGATCCTGTTTCAGTTCCTACATATTTACAATTAAAATATTTGGCATACTTTAAATGCTCCTTAAATTTAGCTATCATTTGCTCTACCTTATTTTTATCAGAATGAACTGGATTAAAATAAGCACCAAGTAAAGATATTTCTAGCCCATTATCAGCAAATCCTTTATAAATAGCCTTACATTTTTCAGGATTTAAGGTACCTGCAAGACCACTTTCACCTTCAATACATTTATTTATTACAAGCTGTACTGCAGTAAGCTTATGTGAAGCTACCTTTTTAGCTACATCATATGCACTACCTTTTCCATAATCATGCGCTCTATAACTAATTTTAATCATAATTTTAACACCTCATACATTTATTATATATTATTTTTCATTTATTTTAAATAAATAAATGTTTTAATTTGAATTGATTGAGTTTAATGTTATAATTAAAAATGTATAATTGAGGTGTTATTTATGAAAATATCTGAAATATTAAAAAAGAAAAAAACTTTATCATTCGAGGTATTCCCACCTAAAAAAGGAAAAGAGGATGACCTTGAAAATCTTTTTAGAACAATTGATATGGTAAAAAGATTTAATCCTGATTTTGTATCAGTTACTTATGGTGCTGGTGGTAATAATAGTAAAAATACAGCTGCTATCGCTGATTATTTAAAAAATAAGGCTGGTATAGAGCCTCTTGCTCACCTTACAGGTGGGCCTTCAACACCAGATGAAATCATTACTGTTTTGCATGATTTAAAGAGCAAGGGTATTGAAAATATACTTGCTTTAAGAGGAGATAAGCCTAAGGATTTAGATATAGAATATTGTAAGCATTTTGCACATGCTACAGATTTAATGGATTATATTAAGGACAATAAATATGATTTTTGTCTTGCAGGTGCATGCTACCCTGAGGGTCATACTGAGTGTGATACATTATATGAGGATTTATTAAATTTAAAGAAGAAGCAGGATAGTGGAGCTGAGTTTTTAATTACTCAGGTTTTCTATGATAATAATTATTTTTATCGTCTTTTAAGAGATGCTAGAAAAATAGGTATTACAGTACCTATTATTCCAGGTATTATGCCACTTACTACAAAGGCTTCTGTAGAACGTACTGTAAAACTTACAGGTGCTGCTGTACCTTTAACATTAAGAGCTATGATTGAACGCTTTAAGGATGATAAGGAGGCTATAAGAGAGATTGGTATTAATTATGCTGTGTCTCAAATCTTAGACCTTCTAGCTAATGATGTTGATGGTATACATATTTATATTTTAAATAATTTTAACAATGCCCTTGAAATATATGAGAAAATGGCACATGTTTTTGAAAAGGAAATGAAGTAGATTGAATAAAGACCTAATCTTAAAATATCTTGGTTATCGTAAAAGTATGCCAGATGCTATGACAGAAAAGTTAATAGATGAATGTATTTTAGAGGTTAAGTCTATTTCAAAGTTTAAATACATTTACCAGCAATTTAAGGAGCCTCTTCCTTTTATGCTAGAAAATGAAGGCTATATGAAATATTTAAGTGGTGCTACATCATATTTACTTGTAGCTACAACACTTGGTATTGATATAGATAGAAGGCTTTCCTTATATGAAAAAACAGATATGACTAAATCAGTTATTTTTGATTGTACAGCTTCTGCCTATATTGAAGAGATGGCTGACATGTATGAAAAAAATAACCTTCCATATAAGAATCTATCATATAGATTTTGTCCAGGATATTCTAATACATCATTCTTAGATAATATGAAGATTGCGAAATATCTAAATGTTACAAAATACTTAGGTATAAGCTTTCTTTCGAGTGGATTAATGGTACCACTTAAGAGTATGATTGGAATTGTAGGTATTGGAAATACTAAAAGACGAAGCTGCGAAGGATGTCTTAGAATGGGTAAATGTGAATATAGAAGGGATGGTACTGTATGCTACAAGGAGTAGAGATATTTGATGGTGGATTTGGTTCTGAGCTTCAAAAACGCGGTATGAAGGCTGGAGAGGTGCCAGAAGAACTTAATATTTTAAAGCCAGATATTATAACAGATATACATAAGGCCTATGTTAAGGCTGGATGTGACTATATTACATGTAATTCATTTGGACTAAATCCAATTAAAATGAAGGATTCTAAATATAGTGTAAAGGAAATGGCAGAAGCTGCCATAAACTGTGCTAAAAAGGCTTCTAATGGACAAAAGATTATGTTTGATATTGGTCCTATTGGAAGATTATTACAGCCTCTTGGAGATCTTTCATTTGATGAAGCATATGAGTGCTTTAAGGAGATTGTTTTAATTACTAAGGATTTAGTTGATGGATATATAATTGAAACATTTAGTGATTTATATGAACTTAAGGCTTGTATACTTGCTGTAAAGGAAAATAGCTCAAATAAACTAATATACGCAACTATGACATTTGATGAGAGTGGAAGAACACTTACAGGATCTACACCAGAAATTATGACTTATACATTAGAGGGTCTTGGGGTAGATGCTCTTGGTGTTAACTGTTCACTTGGACCATGGGATTTAATGCCTATTGTAAAAAAGATTCTAGATTGCTCTCACACTCCTGTAATTGTACAAGCTAATCGTGGATTACCACGTATATTAAATGGAGCTACAATTTATGATTTAAAGCTTACTGATTTTACATCAGCTTATGATAAATTCTATGAAATGGGAGTCGCAATTATGGGTGGATGCTGTGGAACAGACCCTGATTTTATTAATGCTATCTCAGTTCATAAGGGTAAGCCTATTTTAATGAAGGAAAATCCTTATAAGACATTATGCTGTTCAGCAACAAATCTTGTAGAGATTAAGGATGTTCAGGTTTGTGGTGAAAGATTGAATCCAACAGGTAAGAAGAAGCTTAAGGAAGCATTGGCTCAAGGTAATTATGATTACCTTCTACAGGAGGGTATTAAGCAGGTAAATGCTGGAGCTGATCTTTTAGATTTAAATGTTGGAGTTCCGATGATTGATGAGCCTAAGACAATGAAGGAAGCTTTAACAAAGCTTTTAGAGGTTATAAATCTTCCATTCCAAATTGATTCATCTAATAAGGATGCAATGGAGATTGGAGCAAGATACGCAAATGGACTTCCTATTCTTAATTCAGTTAATGGAGAATTAGAGGTTATGGATAGAGTATTCCCTATTGCTAAAAAATATGGATGCACAGTTCTTGGTCTTGCGCTTGATTCTAATGGAATACCACAAAGTGCAGAGGATAGATATCAAATTGCAAAGCGTATTGTGGACTATGCATGGGAAAAATATGGTATATCAAAGAATAGGATTATTATAGATACCCTAACTCTTACTGCATCTTCAGAACAGAAGCTTGTAAAAGAGACTGTAGAAGCCCTAGAGCTTGTTACAAAAAGGCTTGGGGTACGTACTGCACTTGGAGTTTCTAACTGTTCATTTGGACTACCTAATAGACCTTTATTAAATAGAACATTTTTAGCTCTTGCTATGCAAAAGGGATTAAATATGCCAATAATTAATCCAAATGATACTGAAATGATGAATACTATTTATGCATATAAGGTTTTATATAATATAGATGAGAACTCAGTTGATTATATTTCGAAGCAATCAAATATTGAACAAGCTCCACAGGCTGCATCTTCATCTATGTCACTTAAGGAAATAGTAAAAATTGGATTAAAGGATGAAATAAAGGCTAAGACATTAGAAACATTAAAAACAACAGAACCAATGTCTATAATAAATGATATACTAATACCTACATTAAATGAGGTTGGTGTATTATTTGATGAGCAAAAGATTTATCTTCCTCAGCTTATGATGTCAGCTGAAGCTGCTAAAATGGCATTCTCAGTAATTGAAGATAATTTTCCTAAGAAGGAAACTGATTCAAGACCAATGATAATGGCCACTGTTAAGGGAGATATTCATGATATTGGAAAGAATATTGTTTGTGTCATCCTACAATCATATGGATATAATGTAATTGATTTAGGTAAGGATGTACCAACAGAGGCTATAGTTGAGGCTTATAATAAATATAATCCAATGGCAATAGGATTAAGTGCTTTAATGACTACTACTGTAACAAATATGGCAGAAACTATTAAGGAACTTAAAAAGATTAAAGGAATGTGTCCTATATTTGTAGGAGGAGCTGTAATGACTCCTGATATTGCACATGATATTAATGCAGATTATTATTCAAAGGATCCATTGGAGCTTATTGATATAATTAGAAGGGATGGAATAAAATAATGGATAAGATAAAAAGCTTTACAGTAGACCATATGACATTACTTCCAGGATTATATGTATCAAGAATGGATGAGATGGATGGTTTTTGTTTTACAACCTTTGATTTAAGAATTACAAGACCAAATTTTGAACCAGTTATGAATACTGCAGAGATTCATACTATAGAGCATTTAGCTGCGACATATTTTAGAAATTATCATAAGGATAAAACAATGTATTTTGGTCCTATGGGATGTAGAACAGGTTTTTATTTAATTTATAAAGGAAATCTAACATCTGATGATATAAAGCAGGATGTAGTTGATTGTTTCCGCTTTATAAAGGATTTTGAAGGAGATATTCCAGGAGCCACTAAGGAGGAATGTGGAAATTATCTTGATCAAAACCTTCCTATGGCAAAATATATTGCAGAAAAATACTTGAGTGTTTTAGGTGATTAAATTGTACATAGAGGAAAATCCGAATTTAAAAATTAATAAAGCTAAAATAGATGAGATTTTAAAGGATGTAAATGGTGTAGAAATAGTTGCGGCTACAAAATATATTTCAGAGCCTGCGATGAAGGATTTATTTGAGGCAGGTATTACCTCATTTGGTGAAAATAGAGTTGAACCATTTATTCGTAAGCACAATAATCTTAAGGATTTAGGCGCAAGATGGCATTTTATTGGTCATCTTCAAAGAAATAAAGCCAATAAAATTATAAATGATATTGATGTCCTACATTCACTAGATTCTCTTGAGCTCGCAAAAATTATAAATAATAAAAGAGAATTACCTCTTGATTGTTATATTGAGCTTAAGCTTGTAGATAATCCAAATAAGGATGGAGTATTAGAGAATGATTTAGAAAGTTTTATTAATGAAATTAAAAATAATTATAAAAAAATTAATATTATAGGTCTTATGGCAATGAGTGAGCCAGATATGACTGATGATATGAAGAAGGATTTATTTAAAAGAGTTAAAGCCATTGGCTTAAAATATAATCTACATAAGTTTTCAATGGGAATGAGTGATGATTATATAGACGCTATTGAAGCTGGTTCAACATGTATAAGGCTTGGAAGAATATTATATAATATGTGAGGGGATAATGATGGACGCACTTACATCAGATGAAATTAGAAGAATTGATAATATAACATGTAATAGTATAGGTTCAATTAATTTAATGGAGGATGCAGGTAAGAAGATGGCGTCCATCATTTTACGCTATTATAAGCCTAAAAATGTATTGTTACTTGTAGGTGGTGGTGGTAATGGTGGAGATAGTCTTGTTTGTGGAAGATATCTATTAAATGAGGGTATTAAAACTAGTGCCTATATTATAAGTGATGTAAAAAATAATGACGCTATTTCTAATTTAAAATTATTTAAAGGTGAAATTATTGAAAATCCAATATTTAGAGATTATGATCTTATAATTGATGGAATACTTGGAAATAATCAAAAAACGCCTTTAAAGCCTAATTTAATACCTATAATCAAGGATGTTAATAGTTCAAATAGTATTATAGTATCTTTGGATATGCCAACAGGTATAAATACTGATAACGGATTATCACTTGGTGAGTTTATAAGAAGTGATTTAGTAATTAGTGTTGAATATCCTAAAATAGGATTATTCCTTCAGGATGGACTTGATTCATATAAAAAGCTTGAGGTAATAAAAATAGGTATGGTACCACCTCGAGATATAATACATATTGATGAGGATATTGATTTTAAAGGAATTCTTAAAAAAAGAGAAAGAAATTCTAATAAATCAACATATGGAAGGGCATCTATTATTGCAGGTTCAAAGGACTATGCAGGAGCTTCATATATATCATATAACGCCTTAAATCAGTTTATGATGGGTGTTGGATATTCATATTTATATGTCCCAGAGTCTTTATATGAGCTATACGCACTAAGATTTCCTGAAATAATAGTATCAAGGATAAAGGATAATAGTGGTCATATAGCCTTTGATAAGGATTTATTAGATAAAATAATGAAATCAAGTGACGCAATATCTATTGGTATGGGTATGGGAGTATCAGAGGATTTATATAAGACACTTGATTATTTAATTCATAATTATTCTAAAACACTTATCATAGACGCAGATGCGCTTAATACAATATCAAAATATGGAATTGATGTATTAAATAATCATAAAGCTAATATTGTATTAACCCCACATCCGAAGGAAGCTGAAAGGCTTAGTGGTATAGCCGTTAAGGATATATTAGATAATCCGATTTTATTTGCGAAGGAATTCGCAAAAAAATATAATCTAATACTTTTATTAAAAGGAGCCTCAACTACTATTTCAAATGGAGATATTATAAAAATATCTGCATTTGGTAATTCAGGTCTTGCGAAGGGTGGTTCAGGTGATGCATTATCAGGAATACTTTGTGGTATAATGGCTACAAATGGATATAGTATTAATAATGTAGCACTTGGATCATATATCCTTGGTATGGCATGTGAAAAAGCATGCAAAAATTGTAGTGAAAGAAGCATTACAATTTCAGCTATATCCATGCATATAGGAGAAGTTTTAAAAGAAATTGAAAATTAAACTTTAATATTTATAAATGTTTCGGTATAATTTAATTATAGTAAAAAGAAAAGAGGTAATTTTATGAAAACTTGTGCTAAATGTGGTTGTATGTGTGATGACAATGAGAAGTTTTGTCATAACTGTGGAAATGAGTTTGTAACAGGACAACCATTAAATAATTTTAATAATCCAAATAATTTCAATAATCCTTATGGAAATCCATATAATGCACAGCCTGTTGATAATGGAACTACAGTAGGAGGATTTGTTTTAGGATTCCTTCTAGGACTAATTGGTCTTATTATTGCCTTAGTTGTAGGAAAGCCTGACACTAAAAAAGGTGCAGTATGGGGATTTTTAGTTCAATTTATTTTAGGAATTGTTTTAATTTCTAGTGGATATAATATTTAAAAATGTTGGATTTTTTTCCAACATTTTTTACATAATTTCACACAGCAAATTTCTTGAAAATAGACCTTATTATTTATATAATATCTTTAAAAGGTAGGCGATTATGTGACAAAAAATTATTATGATATTCTTGGAGTTCCAAGAAATGCTTCTGCAGAAGATATTAAAAAGGCATATAGAGCGCTTGCTAAAAAATACCATCCTGATGTATCAAGTGAGCCTAATGCCAGTGATAAATTTAAAGAAATAAACGAGGCCTATCAGACACTTGGTGATGTGAATAAAAGAGCAAGCTATGATATGAGCTTTAATAATATAAGACAAGAGAATAATTATTATAATAATCCATTTCAAAATAATACCTATTTTTATGGAAAGATTTGCCCTAATTGTCATGCGATAAATAATATAACAAATGGAGCTTGTCCAAGATGTGGCTTTATATTTAGTTCTAGTAGGGAGCCTCATTTTAATTATGAGACATCAAGTCCATTTGGTTCAATAATCCATGGATTTTTATTAGGATTTGTTTTTAATTTCTTTGGATTAATATTAGCTACTCTTTTTGGTGGTAAAAAAACTAAAATTGGAGCTATATGGGGATTTATAACGCTTCTTATAGTTTTAGGTCTTATAATTTAAGTATCATCATTGTATGATACTTTTTTTATTTTTATTTAGTAAAAATACAATAACCCCTGCAATATTATATAATGGGTGATTATTTTGAAAATAAAAGATATTAATAAGGATTTACGTCCAAGAGAAAGACTTATAAGAAACGGAGTAGAGTCATTAACTAATACAGAGCTTTTGGCAATTCTATTAAGATGCGGTGATAAAAACAGAAGTGCAATTGATATCGCAAATGAGATTTTAAAGGATTGTGATAGCCTTAAAAGGCTTCTTAATATTTCATATGATGAAATTATAAGAATAAATGGTATAAAGGAATCTAAGGCTTGTATAATTCTTTCAGCTTTTGAACTTTGTAAAAGAGCTATGGCATATGATGATGATAATACATCATATGATTCCTCTGAAAGGCTTTATAATCATATAAGGCCTATTATGGAAAATAAATATTTTGAAGGTATTTATGTTATATATCTTAATGCTAAGCTTAGAATAATAAAGGAAAGGCTATATGAGGTTGGAGGAGTTAAGGAGGCAGTTATTCCTAAGGAAAGAATTATAAGGGATGGGGTTATGTGCGGTGCATATGCCGTTGCCATTTCACATAACCATCCTTCAGGGGACCCTAATCCTTCAAATGCTGATATTGGTATGACATTAAATCTAAAAGAAGCATTAGCCTTGCTAGATATTATATTAATTGATCATATAATTATTGGAAATAATTGTTATTATTCATTTTCAAATGAAGATATTTTATAAAGAAAAAGGTATGCAAATGCATACCTTTTAGCTTTAATTATTCCTCAGAAATTGCTCCTACTGGACATGCAGCCTCACAAGCACCACAGTCGATGCATTGGTCAGGATTAACATGAGCAGTACTCTCTAAAGTGATAGCTCCTACTGGACACTCTCCAGTACAAGTTCCACAAGAGATGCAAGCTGATTCATCTACTTTTCTTGGCATAGCAAATATCCTCCTTTTGCTAATTTAATTATAACAAAATAAGGTATTATTGTAAAGATTACTATTAAAATTTTAAATATTTAATAAAGATATTGATTAAAGAGTTTTTTTAAAGTAAAATATCAAATGTTAGGAGTGTTATGATTATGACATTATTTATAATTTTATCTGGAATGAAGGTATGGCAAGGAATCGTTGGGATGATTGTTTGTCTATTAATTGGAGCAATTTTAGGATTCTTTATTTCTCGTAAGGTATTCAAGAATTATTTAAAGAAAAACCCACCTATTAATGAAAATCAAATTCGTGCTATGTTTAAGCAAATGGGAAGAACTGCTTCAGAAAAACAGGTTCGTGCTGTAATGAAGTCATTCGAGGATAATAAGTAAAAGAATAAGACCTTTGGTCTATGGGATGCATTGCATCCCTTTTCTTTTTTAAAAAATAAAAAGCCTTTAAAAGGCTTAATTATTTTCATCTATATTAGCGTCTACATTCTCTTTATTCTTTTTCTTCTTAAAGCAATTTTCAGTTCCATGAGCAAGTCTTATGAAATTAGATTTATGCTTATAAATTAAGAAGCATGCGACTATTGAATATACAATACATAAATATAGAGGTGGAGCTTCAAGTATCCAACCACTATCCATTCCAAAGAAGTGAAGTATCCATACAGTTGTAACCACTGCGATTGCGGCAGCTGAAGAGCATAGGCATACATATCCTGTTAATAATAATACTATTCCAAATACAATAAGGCACGCAAGTGCTGGTATTGGTGTTAATATTATTACAACACCAAGTGAAGCAGCAACACTCTTTCCACCTTTGAATTTTAAGAACATGGAGAATGCATGACCAAATATTGAGCATAGTCCATATATGATATATGGAACCTTAGAATCCATTACACCACATGGCTCAAGAATGAATTCTACAATAAATATCGCAAGCATTCCTTTTAATACATCAAGGAAGAATACAAAGAATCCAAGCTTTTTTCCTAAAACTCTTATTGAATTTGTAGTACCTATATTTCCAGATCCATAATCTCTTATATCGATTCCTTTAAATCTTTTACCAACCCATAATCCATTAGGTATTGACCCTATAAAATAAGCAAATACACACATTAAGATAGTTAATGTAAGGCTTTGGGCAAATGAAGTAAGTAGCATAAAAATTACCCCGCTATCATATTAATTCACAATAATTATACTTTAAAGTTATGTCAATATCAATTTAATTGAATAACTTTTTTGCTTTTTTCATTGTCTTTACTTATTGAGAAAGCATCAGTTTTATGTTAAGATAATTATGTATTTTTAGTTTTTACAAAGGGTGATATTTATGGCTGCAAAGTATGATGACAGTTCGATACAAATATTAGAGGGACTCGAGGCTGTTAGAAAAAGACCAGGTATGTACATTGGTTCAACCGATGCTAGAGGATTACATCACTTGGTGTGGGAGATTGTCGACAATGCTATAGATGAGGCATTAGCTGGTTTTGGTAGAGAGATTACAGTTCAAATAAACAAGGATAATTCCATTACTGTTATTGATAACGGACGTGGTGTACCATGTGGTATGCATGCGACTGGTAAGAATACAATGGAGGTTATTTATACTCAGCTTCATGCTGGAGGTAAGTTCTCTGAGGATGGTGGATATAAGGTTTCAGGAGGTCTACATGGAGTAGGTTCATCTGTTGTTAATGCCTTATCTACATATATGGAGGTTATGTCTTACCGTGATGGAGAGATTCATGAAATTGAATTTGAAAATGGTGGACATGTTAAGACTCCTGCAAAGATTCTTGGTAATACAAGAAGAACAGGTACAACTGTTACTTTTAAGCCTGATGAGAAGATTTTTACAACAACTATTTTCTCATATGATACTATTCGTGAAAGAGTTAGAGAAAGTGCATTTTTAATTAAAGGCCTTAAGATGATTTTAATTGATTTAAGAACATCTAAGAAGGAGGAATTCCATTATGAGAATGGAATTAGTGAATATGTAGCCTTCCTAAATCAAAATAAGCATAGTGCTTTCCCAATAGCTTTTTTTGAGGGAAAGATGGATGGTATCGAGGTAGAGTGTGCATTCCAGTTTATTGAGGAATATGATGAAACATTGGTTTCATTTGCAAATAATGTTCGTACTCGTGATGGAGGTACTCATGAGGTAGGATTTAAGACAGCTTTAACTAAAGCTTTTAATGATTATGCAAGAAAGTTTAATCTTATTAAGGATAAGGATCCTAACCTTGATGGAGCCGATCTTAGATGCTCTACAACTACAGTTTTAAATGTAAGAATTAATGAGGAGCTTTTAGAATTTGAGGGACAAACTAAGGGTAAGCTTGGTACACCTTCTGCAAAGATTGTTGTAGACCAGGTTTTATATGATAAATTCTCATTCTATCTTCTTGAAAATAAAGCATTCGCTGAGGCAGTTATTAATCGTGCCCTTCTTAATTCACGTGCTCGTGAGGCTGCACGTAAAGCAAGAAAGGATGCATTAAATCTTAAGAAGGATAAGAAGGAGGTTAACCTTTCTGGAAAGCTTGCTCCTGCGCAAGCTAAGAATAAGGATATTAATGAATTATTCCTAGTCGAGGGAGATTCTGCCGGAGGTTCTGCAAAGAATGGAAGAGATAGACGCTTCCAAGCAATCCTTCCACTTCGTGGTAAGGTTTTAAATACTGAGAAAAAGGCTCAAGAGGCTGCTTTACAAAACCAAGAGCTTGCGACAATGATTTATACAATTGGTGCTGAATATGGTGACGCCTTTGATATAAAGAAGAGTAATTATAATAAAATTATAATCATGACCGACGCCGATGATGACGGAGCTCATATTCAGGTTCTATTATTAACATTCTTCTTTAGATATATGAAGCCTATGATTGAGGCAGGAAGGGTATATATTGCTAGACCACCTCTATTTAAGGTTACTAAGCGTGGTAAGAAGGAAGAAATTATTTACGCATGGACAAATGAAGAGCTTGCTTCAATCACTAAGGGATGCCAGAACTATATGGTTCAACGCTTTAAGGGACTTGGTGAGATGAGTGCAGAGCAGCTATGGGAAACTACTATGAACCCAGAGACTAGAAGCTTAATTAAGGTTGGTATTGAAAACGAGGATGAAGCTGAGTCTCAAGTAGAAACTTTAATGGGTGATGATCCAGAAAGACGTCGTAATTGGCTTGAAAATCATGTATCATTTACATTAGAGGAAAGCGATAGCGAGGAGTAGTAGAATGGCTGATATTAAAAAGAAATTAGATAAATATATTGATGAAACATTTGAATATGAAAAGCTAGAGGATGTCATCGGAGATAGATTTGGTCGTTATTCTAAATATATTATTCAGGACCGTGCTATTCCAGATGTTCGTGATGGTCTAAAGCCAGTTCAAAGACGTATTTTATATGGAATGAATAAGATGGGTATTACATCTAAATCACCATATAAAAAATCTGCTCGTATTGTAGGAGAGGTTATGGGTAAGTATCACCCACATGGAGACTCTTCAATTTATGATGCGATGGTTCACCTTTCTCAAAATTGGAAAATGGGTGTTACCTTAATTGATATGCATGGTAATAATGGTTCTATCGATGGTGATGGAGCTGCCGCAATGCGTTATACTGAGGCTAGATTATCAAAGAATGCAGATTATCTTTTAAAGGATATTGATAAGAATACAGTACCATTTGTACCAAACTTTGATGAGGAGGAAATGGAGCCTACAGTTTTACCAGGTCTTTTCCCAAATCTATTAGTTAATGGTGCTATGGGTATTTCTTCAGGATTTGCGACATATATTCCAACTCATAACCTAACTGAGGTTATAAATGCGACTATTGCTCGTATTGAAAATCCTAATATGACTCTTGATGAACTACTTCAAATAATGCCAGGACCAGATTTCCCTACAGGTGGTATTATTGAAGGTCTTGATGGTATAAGAGAGGCTTTCAATACTGGTAGTGGTAGCGTAATTGTAAGATGTAAATATGAATTTGAGGAAATGGGAAAGGATCAAACACGTATTGTAATTACCGAAATCCCATTTGATACAAATAAGGCTAAGACAGTTGAACGTATTGATCAAATGCGTATTGACCATAAGATTGAGGATGTACTTGAGGTAAGAGACGAATCAGATAGATCAGGTCTTAGAATAGCAATTGACCTTAAAAAGGGTGCAAATGCTCAAGCTAATATGAATTATCTTTTAAAGAATACTGACCTTCAGGTTAATCTTAAATATAATATGGTTGTAATTAACAACCGTAGACCTGAGCGTATAGGTGTTTTAAAAATACTTGATGCCTATATCGACCATCAAAAGGAAGTATTTACAAATAAGACTCAATTCGATAGAGCTAAGGCTATCGCAAGACTTGAGGTCGTTGATGGACTTATAAGAATGGTATCTATTCTTGATGAGGTCATTTCAACAATCCGTAAATCAAATAATAGAGCTGATGCAAAGCAAAACCTAATAGATAAATTCCAATTTACAGAGCGTCAATCTGAAGCTATTATTACAATGCAATTATATAGATTATCAAATACCGATGTAGTAGCCCTACAGGAGGAGCATGATACTCTTGTTTCAAATATCGAAAGATATGATGAAATACTTGGTTCAGAAAAGAAGCTATTAAAGGAAATAAAGCATGATCTTATTGAAATGGGTAAGGATATTAACCAAGAAAGAAGAACTGCAATTAACGAGAGTGTAACAGATCTTAAGGTTGATGAAACAGACCTTATTTCAAAGGAAACTGTACATGTTGTTGTAACTCGTGATGGTTATATTAAGCGTATTTCTCTTAAGGCATGGTCAATGTCTGTAAATAACAACATTAAGCCTAATGATAGTGTAGTATTTAGTGAGGATGTATCAACATTAGATACCCTACTATTATTTAGTGATGGAGGAAATTATTGTAGCCTTCCAGTATATAAGATTGATGAATGTAAGGCTAAGGATGCTGGAATGTTTATAAATAACATTATTACAATAGTTCCTAAGGAAAAGTTCATTCAGGTATTTAAGATTGAATCATTTACTGATAATAAAACTTTATTACTTGCGACAGCAGAAGGCGCAATCAAACAAACATCTCTTGCACAATTTGAACTTAAGAGATGGACTAAGGCTGTAAAGTGCATGAAGCTTTCTACACAGGATAAGCTTGTAAGCGTAGATATGATAACTAAGCCAATGGAAATTATTTGTGCTACAAAGAATTGTGAATGTATCCGCTATAGAGCTCTTGATGTACCAATGTATGGTACTGCAGCATCTGGATTAAAATCACTAAAGCTTAAGCCAGGAGATAAGGTAGTTTCATCCTTCTATGCAAATAAGGATGATGATATCCTCCTACTTACTTCAAGAGGATTTATAAAGAGAATGAAGGTAGAGGAGCTACAATTATCAGCTAGAGGAAGAAGCTCATCTGCTGTAATTAAAAAGATTAAATCAAATCCTCATATTTTAGTAGATGCTAAAAAGCTTACACCAAACCAATATAAGGAAAATGTTGATTTAAATATCTGCTATACAAATGGAAATGATATCCAAAAGGTATTTGACTTTAAGTATAATGTCGCAGATGCAGGTAAGCAGGTTTTAAATAAGGAGCTAGGACTTCCTACACTTATGTTTGTATCAAAGCCTGAGGTAGCTGATGCTGATGTTGATGATTCATATCTTTTAGTAAATGAAAGCCCTATGGATTTATTCTCAAATGATTTTGTATCAGATGAACCAAAAATTAAAGCTAATACTAAATCAACAAAATCAGTAATATCTGATCTAGACGCAATTCTTGCCTCTGTAAGCAATGAAGAGGAACCTAAAATCATAGAAACAGAGGATACACTTGTAAAGAAGAGCTCTTCATCAACTATAGTTCGTAAGAAGATGAATGACTTCGAACCAAAGAAAAAGAATGATGGAGATATTCCGTATAAAACAGTAAACCTATTTGGAGATGATAATAATGAGGAATAAGATTTGGACAGTATTAAGATATGTAATAATTGCTTTAGTAATGTGCTATGGTATTTATAATATCATCTATTACGCAAGAAAGCTTACAGATGGCTATGAGCTAGCCTATGCCTTTGGTGTGGCAGTTTATAGCTTAGTTGAAATAATATCTATAATATGTTTAATTCTTTGTATTAAAAAAGATATTTATCGTTCAAGGTTTACACATAATACATTTGAATAATAGGAGGTAGCTTCGGCTACCTTTTATTTTGAATTCTACATTTCAAAACATATCTTGTTTTAAAAACTAGCATAAATACTAATTTAAAATATATAATGTATTTTTGTATAAAAGATATCTTTTGAATAATCAAAAATCTAAAAAAACAAAGAAAAAACTTGAGTCATGGCTAAAAATGCCCAATTTTAAGGGCTATTTTAGCCGTTTTTCATATTTTTTCGTGTTCTTGTTAGCGCACTGTTATAAAAGCGCCTAAAAACAGGTGTATTTTTAATATTTTTATTATAGAATAGACTTTTTACCATAAAAATAGCTTTCTGTGCTATAATACAGGTATGAAAAAAAAATTCAAAACCTATCTTGTTTAATTAACTAGATTATGAAGTTAAATAAAATGTATTGATTGTTTTGATAAACTAGGTGTGTTTTGAATTAAGGAGTTGAGTTTAATGATTATTGAGTCATTTGGAGAGAAGAAAGAATTTAAGGATAACGAAACAGTTCTAAATATATTAAAGGAATTTAAGCCTTATGAATATAAGAATTATATGTGTGCTGTAGTTAATGGTAGCTTATATGAGCTAACCTTCTCTGTTAAAGGGGATTCTAAGATTGAGTTCTTGGATTTAAAGAATTCTGATGCATGCTATGTATATCAGGCATCTCTTAGATTTTTAATTTCATATGCATTACATGAGCTATTCCCAGATAGTAAGGTTATATATAATTATTCAATTTCAAGATCACTATTTGCACAGCCTGTAGGTATTAAAAGAAAAATTGATTTTGATTTTATTGAATTGTTAAAGAATAAAATGAATGAGCTTATCGCAAAGGATTTACCAATAAATAGAGTTGTTTTAAGTCATGAGAAGGCTAAAAAAATATATGAAAGCGAAGGACTTAAAACAAAATATGATCTTATAGATTATAGGGAATCTGATAATGTTAATTCATATGAGCTTAATGGATATTATAATTACATGCATAATTATCTAGTGCCATCTACTGGATTTATTGATAAGTTTAGGCTTAACCTATACACTCCAGGTATAATTATTCAATATCCTCGTGCTGAGCTTAACGGAAATATTCCAAAGTTTGTGAATGAAACAGTTCTTGGAAAGTATTTAAAAGATGCGAATAAGTGGGGAAATATTACTGGTGCTGCATATATTTCTGAGTTCAATAAAATTGTTGAGGCAGGCAATTCTGGAGAACTTATAAATCTATGTGAAACAAAGCATAATAACCTTCTTGCAGAGCTTGGTCAAAATATCAAGAATGATATAGAAAATATTAAATTAATATGTGTTGCAGGACCTTCATCTAGTGGTAAGACAACATTTACTAATAGACTTAGAATTGAGCTTACATCTCTTGGTATAAAGCCTTTAATGATATCTATTGATAATTATTATAAGACTGAGGGTAATTATCCTCTAGATGAGGATGGAAAGCCTGATTATGAGCATATTGATGCCTTAGATGTTGAATTATTTAATGAGCAAATATTTAAGCTTATTGAAGGAGATGAGGTAAGTCTTCCTATATTCAATTTCAAGACTCATGCACGAGAGTTCCAAAGTCCAATAAGGCTTGAAAAGAATCAACCTATTATGATTGAAGGAATACATGCATTAAACGATGATTTATCTCATTCAATTCCAGGAGATAATAAATACAGAATCTATATTGCACCACAATCTCAGCTTCATATAGATGCTGAAACACCAATCTCTATGACTGATGTAAGGCTTTTAAGAAGGCTTGTTCGTGATTATAGAGATCGTAATAGTGATCCTAGAAAAACAATCGAAATGTGGCCTTCTGTAAGACGAGGAGAATTCCGTTGGATTTATCCATATCAGGAGCAGGCCGATTTCGTATTTAATTCTGAATTATCATATGAGCTTGGAGTTCTAAAGAAGCCAGCTATGGAAATTCTTAGTAAAATCTCAAAGGATTATAAAGAATATTTCGTAGCTCATAGATTATTAAATATTTTAAAATATATAAAGCCAATAGATTCAAAATGGGTCCCATGTAATTCCATTTTAAGAGAATTTATAGGTGGTTCCATATTCTATGAAAAATAAGCCATTTTTATGGCTTTTTTTCTTGTTTAAAATGGACTTTTAAACTATAATTAAAGGTGTAGAAATTGAGGTGATATAAAAATCATGAACGCATTAAAAAATGTTGATAGCATTAAAATAGACCAATCTGAGGTTAAGGATGTCACAAACCTTTATGAGCATAAGGGTAAGGATTTCTACTACAAGGAAACCTTAAAGAAGGAAATGCAAGGATTAACTAATATGATAGTTTTGCAGAATGTAAAAATTCTTGCAGATATCAGAAAGCTTAATGTTGCGGATTCAAGATTTAAGGTTTTAATTAAGCCAGAAGCAAAACCTAAAAACAAGGATGAACAAATGGTAAAAAATATAGCAGATGTAATTAGAACATTTGCTGATAATATTGATCAATTTGATTTATTATCTAACCAGTTCCTAAACCTTGCAAAATTGCTTTTTAAGGGCGTTAAAAAGATTGAGTTTAAAAAGAGTACCAAGATGGTACAAAACAACCTTATAACAGAGAAAAAAGAGGTTAATACACGTAATATAATTGATGAGATGCTACAGAAGTATTCATCATTATTAAAATCACGTAAATATGAGACTGTATCACTTGTAGCTTCATTTTTAATTGATTTTATAATGGAAGATATCTTCAACGAAGAGAATGATTTCATAGCTTTATTTGTAGTGTATGCTTTATTATTTAAAGAAGATTTTGAATTATTTAGGTTCTATCCTTACTTCGAGGCATACCAGAATAATATAGATGAATATAAGGATTCTTTAGCTAAATCAGAATTTGGATGGGCTGGAGGATATCCAAACGCATCATACATTACTCAAACACTAAGAAAAATAATGATTCAATCATACACTAAAATTGATATTATGATTAAGGGTAAAAATATTACTCAATCTAATCAAAAAACTAACATGATTGAATCAACAATTATGAAGAGGTTGCCAGATGTTTTCACAAAGGCTGACATCATGACATACCATCCAGAAGCATCAAAAATCACAATTGATCGTACATTGAGCCGTTTGCGAGAGGAAAACAAAATAAGACCAAACGGAACTGGAAGATCAGCAACATGGACAAAGATTTATAAAGAAGACAGTTTCAGTCAAGATCAAGTCATCAGACAATTTACAATTGCCGACTATGTACCTGAAGATGATGTGGACCACTAGTTATCTAGTAGGTCCTTTTTTCTTAGTTAAAAATATTTCAAAACCCAACTAGTTTTAAAAACTAGTTTTATTTTTATAAAATACTAGATTTTACAAAAGTTATAAAACACAAAAACGATAGTTATAAAAAGATGAAGCAAGAGTCAAAAGATTTTAGAAGAGCCAGAAGCTATAAATTGTAGTTAGAAAACGGATATAGTTCTTAAAAATCATGGAAATAAGTAGTTTTTCAGCGATCGAATAATCAAAATGCAGGTAAATCCCCGTAAAAAAGGCTCAAAATAGCCCTTATATACGCGTACGCGCGCGTATACGCGCTCCTTATATATAAAATAAATAAGATGATCCTGATTAAAAAACGGACACCACACCTGATGAAGAAGAAGTATAATTTAGTCATAAGAATTTCGCTCGTTACACTCTCGTTTGGTAAGTGCCAATGAAATTTTATGTCATATATATGTACCCCAAAGAAGAAGAGGAGAGGCAAAATTACTGGGTAAATATTTTCTCACCTCAAAAATACTACAAAATGAGCAAATGACTATGAATAAATATCCGTTTTCGAGCTTTTGAATCGTCATTTTTGTTAAAAGGAGCTTCAAATCATACTCAAATAAACCCCTACTGAGTATGTTTAGAGAAGAAGAAATAGCTAAAAACGGCAGTTAAACATCATCATGATGGTGAATGAATATCTTCTTTTGAGGTATTCTAACCTTTTTATTATATTTATATAACTTCCTATAATGTATATTATGTAAACCAAAAGAATATACGTCAACCACGGGGTATATTCTTTATATGTGGGTAATGTTGAAAAACACAAAAGGTATTATTTTGGAAAAAATCAAAAAAGCCCGTGGTTATGGGCTAAAACGACTGTCAAGTTTTCAGAAATTCACTGAAATAATAATCCACAATCAGAAAATCAAGTCCCCTGGTCAAAATCATAAATTATGGAATTCATAGAACTCTCCGTAACCATGGGATTTCTAGGCTTTATCATATATACCTCACATATATCTGACGAATCGAGATTTGTGATGACGCATAAATCATCAGCTCGATTTCTGATTTTCGCTCTGATGAGTATGATCAAATATTTCAGTATTTTTCTTGTTTAATACACTTTATCTACTTATAAGTATTTCTTTGTCACATTGTTTATAAAACTAGATACATTTCGAAATATTACATAGCTTAGCTTATGTGAGTAGCTCTATATATTTATATAAGGATGAGTGATTTTTAAGCATCCAGATGGATAATTCCCTATATTTTAATGATTCAATTGCTAATACAGTGGATACACAATCTCATACAATAGTTATAAAATAATGAAAACGTTTTATTTTGGTTTCATAAGTATGGTTAACAATATTATCTGTACTAATCTTGCTATATTAATCTTTGATTTTTAGTTATACCTACATTTTATGAAAACTTGTCAAACTATTTTCATAACTAGAAATTGCGGCTCATCAATTGATCTTTTGCTTGCTCAGTCATCTTCTTTGATATCATTTCACTAGAGAAACCTACAAATTGTGGTTGTCTTTGATTGACGGACATTTCAAAATATACATACTTTTAATTATTTCATTTACTAAATCACAAAAATATTATTTCTAGTTTTTAATACTAGATATATTTTGAAATATTTTTTCCTCTTTTTTTCTCTAGGTAAGACCTCTTCTCTTATAAACATTTTTCCCTTTCTGAAACCAACTGTTTTTAAGATGATTTTCTTAGTGCTTTCGTTTCTAAAAAAGTTAGATCATCAGCCATCGATTCTTGCCAAAAAAACTAGCTTTAAAGTTTCATACGTTTCTCTTTTTTAATCTCAATTTTTTGTTTAAAAATCGAGCTTTTAACCCCTTACCCTCTAAAATCAAAAATACGGCCTTTTTTAGCCGTTTTACAATCCTCAACCAATAAATACTTATCTTTTATTCTAGAATGGTATTTTAAGGTATTCTCGTAAGTCATTTTTTGATGATTTTTGATAATTTTCAATTCTTTACTTGTTTTATAAATCTAATTTGCCATTTTATTTTATTGCTTAATCTAGTTTATAATACTAGGTAGGTTTTGAAATATTTTAAAAAAGGAGCCTTACAATAGGCCCCTTAATTTTACTTTGCAAGCTCTAGAATAGCTAGTGCTTCTTCATATCCGATTTTGATTCTATCAGGTATAATTCTTGTTCCTTTGAAGGTATAATTGTATGCTAGAGCTTTAAATGAATCTTCATATATTTCTAGTTCCTTTAATCTTGTTGGCATACCAATTTCCTTATAGAAATTTTCAAGAGCAATTATTCCGTTGTAGGCGATTTCTAAATCACTTCCAATATTCTCTACATCCATTACCTCAAGCGCAAATCTTTTAAATCTTTTTACATCAGATTTATATACATATTTTGCCCATGCAGGGAATAATACAGATAAACCTGCTCCATGAGCTACTCTATCAAACATTCCAGATACCTCATGCTCAATTTGATGAACTGGCATATAATATTCCTTACCACAACCTGTAAGTCCATTATGAGATAAGGATGAAGCCCACATCAAATCTGCTCTTGCATTATAATCCTCTGGATTTTTAATAACTGCTCTTCCAGCATTTACTACACTCTTTAATAATCCAAGAGCAATATTATCAGTTAATTCTGTTTCATCGTTAACTGAATAATATCTTTCAAGTGTATGCATCATTATATCTACAATTCCACATCCTGTTTGGAATTTGTTTACTGAATATGTAAGCTCAGGGTTTTCAATTGTAAACAGTGGCCTATGAGACTCGTTAGAGCATCCTCTTTTTTCTTTTGTTTCATCATTTGTAATTACACATGAATCACTCATTTCAGATC
>Ga0247610_10000993_pt1 | contig 36808 bp, 51 predicted proteins | sample 174DNAGHGhighgp2_FD_193483 | JGI IMG/M metagenome (GOLD analysis project Ga0247610, IMG submission 193483) | Sheep rumen microbial communities from Palmerston North, Manawatu-Wanganui, New Zealand - 1742 DNA GHGhigh gp2 | ecosystem: Host-associated > Mammals > Digestive system > Stomach > Rumen...
TATTTGTGGTTGATCCCATATCGTTCGCTGAAGTATTAGCTGCAGGTGTGTAAGTTGTGCTGTGCACCTGCGTCCTAACTGTTACCTTAGACAGTCCATCGTATCCACTGTCCGGCGTTATGGTTTGTGTCGATGTCGTGGGCGTCACAGACTTCGTCTGTAAAGTAGGCGCAGGAGTTGGCACCGCCACCGTAAAGCTCGCGGTCGCGTATCCGCTGACGTTCTGCCCCGTCACTGTCCCGTTTGATGAAAACGTGCCGAGGTTGACGTTCCCGGTCGGAACCTGTCCGGGCACCTGGATGTTGATGCTCGCAGTCGAGTAGTCGTTCACGTTAAGGTTGGACAGCTGGCCGTTCTGCGTGATCGTGCCAAGATCAACATTGCCCGAGGGCTGAGGAACTGCCACAGTAAAGCTCGCGGTTGCATAATCTTCCACGTTCTGGCCGGTGACCTGGCCGTTTGTAGAAATAGTTCCAAGGTTTACATTGCCGGTCGGGTTCTTAAAAGGGGTAACTGTATCGGCACCCACCTTTATATAACCATAGTTGCCGTCACCATCCACGCCGAATCGGATCGCGCCGGCACTGCTTGCCATTTCCACGCTCTCGACATCCCCCCAGCTTGCATCATAAAGCGTGGAGGAGTTCTTTTTCAGCACCTGACCAGTCGTGCCACCTGTCGGCAGGGCGTCCATGCCATTGGTGACTGTGAACGTGGACGTTGTGCTGTCCGTATAGGTGATTGTGTAGGTATCGACGTTTCCGGATGTCCCGGTCTTCGTAATAGAGCTGATGCCAACGCCATCGGTGCCGTCCGTTCCGTCTTCGCCGTTCGTGACGGTGAAGGTGGTCGTCTGGCCGTTCGTGAAGGTGATCGTGTACGTGTCGACCAGTCCGGACGTGCCCGTCTTTGTGATGGAGCTGATCCCGACACCATCCTCACCCTCTGCCACGACCTGCGTGTCCACATAGACGCCTTCCGAGTTATTCCACACATACCAGTGGCCATTTGCTCCGATATAGGGGCCGTGGGTCGCTGCATCCACTGCTCTGGCTGCTGCAGCTTCTGCCCTCTCGGCGTTCGCCTCTGCAGCGTCAATGATCGCGGGGATCTCCGTGTCGCTGACGATCGTGTCCTCACCCAGAGCAGCCTTTTCTACGTCCAGGATGAAGTTCGCGGAGTTGAGCACGATCTCGCGGCTGTTCTCGGTCTTGGTCAGCTTGATCTCGCAGTCCACCGCACCGGAGCAGGCCGTCATCTGCTGCACGACCAGCACGCTCACCGTGCCATTGTTGTTGATGGTGGCATCGTACTGGAAGCCATGGCCGTCGGGCTTGGTTCCGCATACATAGGCGCGGTCAGCGTCTGACACACTCCCCGATCCGGAGCTGGCCACGAGCGTGAACACGATCTCACGGCTCTCGTCATCGTACTGGCTGACCTTGACCCTGGGCGGGATCGCTCCGGGCGTCAGGTCGAGCCGGACTGATTTGGTGATTAACATCTTCGTCTCCTCCTTTTATGTAGTCTTTAATACTGGTAATACTGGTTTGCTCGGGTATGAATAATTAACAAAAAATGCGCGTGTACTTGGTGTATTTGAGACAAGTATGCGGGAAAGAGTTAAATATCCGCTTTCCGGTTCTTCAATAATATTTTGTATTTCCGTTAGCGTTGAATAATCAACTAAAGCCACTGATCCAGTTTTCATAGCATATACTTCACTGGTTTCAATAACATTTTCGACACACAAAAAACCAATGGTATTTGCATATGGTTCTGAGTTCATTTCTGGCCCACCGTAAAATACAATAGCATTAGCAGTAGTACCTGAAGACGTAGCCCTTCCACGTATAAAAACTTGCGTAAAATAAGGATACACGACGACGTCGACATACAAGGCAAGACTTGTTATATTTGTATGTTTACGGCATACCAGTCCTATATCTTCACATACAATGAACTGGGTCGTCGTAATATTATTATTATCATATTCATATACATTTCCCGCCAGCGGGATTCCATTCAGCCGCAGGCTCAGGTTGTTCTGCAGCTGGATGAAACTGCCGTCTGCGATGTCGTAGATCATATTGCCGTTACAGAACGAGAACGCACCGCTGGACATATTCCAGTAGTTCCGCCCTGCATTATCGGAGAGGATGCCCGTGGTGATCACACCCGCGTCCAGAATGCCGCCAGAGATCCGCGAAGCTGACAGCGTGCCCGTGGTGATGTAGTCCGCCACGATCTTGCCGTCGTAGGTGATGGCCGTGCCATACGTTCCACTGTAGCCCGTGGAAGAGAAGCCGAGCCCGTTCTGGTTCCACCGCCACACGTTCGTGGCTGTGGTCTTGTCCGGGGTGTCCATGATCAGGATCTGCGTGGGGTAGCCGTCCGCATCCTGGTCAAGGACCACATAGCCGCCATCCTGCCCCGTGATCAGCTCCGTGGCGTGGTCGATGGCGTTCTCAAGGTTTGCGGCCGTCCTGCTGATCGTGTCGTTCAGATCATCCACGTTCACGTTGAGGCTCCCGATCAGGGCATTGATGCGGGCATTAGCCCGAGCATTGGCGGCGTCCACGCCGTTGTCTGTGATGACGGTGGCGAGGTTCGTGCCGGCCTTCCCGATCGTGAGCTTTTCGAAACGGTTAAGCAGCACATTGTACTCCGTCTTGATGATCTTGGACGTGACGGAGATGTTCAGCGCCGGATAAATGACCTTTACGGTGTCACAAAGCCCAGCCTGCGTGAACAGGGCAGCGCTGCCCTTGTATTCCAGAGTGCTGCCGAGGTCAAGGAAAGACACCTCGATGGTCGGGGTCTGTGCCTTGATGGTCTTGTCCATATAGGCAGAGGTTGCGTTTATCATTGCCGTGATCAGCCGCGCATTGATCTGCGCCTCGGTCTCGGTCGGGTTTGCTTCCCGGATGCCCTGCTCGTCCACATACGAGCTCATGTCCATGACCTTCGCCCTCGGAGGGTAGTAGTCCATACCGATGCTGTCCCACATGGTCGAGCCGTCTGGTATGGTCAGGCATTCATTCTCTGCCGTGACCATGTAGGGCGTGATGCCCGTCACACCGTAGGCGATGTCTGTCTCCTGTTTGATGTCGGTGATGTTCTTGCCATATCTGAGCTCAAGGCCGCGATCCGTGCCACGGTGTGCCCACAGCTTGACCGTGTACCTATCCCACTCCAGCTCTCCGCCATAGACGTCCAGGATCGAGCCCTCGCGTCCGCCCATCCAGCTCCGGAAAGAACCGGGCACATCCACCGCAAACAGGGACGAGGTGGAAACATTGGACCACACGCTATAGTTACTCATCTGCCCGTCTGAGTGGCTTTTCATCGATGCCATCGCATCCGCCGCCGAGAGACCCGTGCAGGGTGTCACGGACACGTATGCAAGGTCATAGCTGATATGCTGTGCATATACCTTGAAAATCTTGTTGAGCGTCTTCTGGATCTTGTAGATCCGGAACGGCTGCTCATTGGCATAAACGGAAGGCTTCGCCCAGATGATGCGGTTGAGCGTGATGTCCTTCTCGTGCTTGCCGTCTTCCGGATACTGCAGCACCAGCTCATAGGTGCCGTTACGCTCCTCGGTCACAATGCACTCGATGGCATCCGTCAGGCGGCCGATGCCTCCCGAAGTAAAGCTTGTTTCTGTGTTTTCGTACAAAATCGGTATCATAAGCGCCACCACCTCGGATATATCGCCACGCCCGGATTAGATGCCAGCACGCTGGTGCCCACAGATGTGATCTGCACGGTGTTGCTGTCCGGGTTAATGTACGGAAACACACCATAGTCCAGCACGATGTGGTCATTGTAGCTTTCCAGTGTGGCTGCTTTGTATACCTCCTGCATCTCGGAGTCCACGACGATCTCATCCACGCCCGAGCTGATGTCTTTGATCTGGATCCTGCTAATGTGACTGCTTGAGTCATAAATGGCGATCGAGACCTTTGAGCAGCCGTTCGGATACACACGTATCAGCGGCAGAGCGTTCTGCCTGGTCGGGTTGTAGATCGTGCCGGATGTCGTGCTGCCCACTTCTCCACGGAAGGAATTGGACTCGTCCCCGCTCTTGAGGAAACGCTGAGGCATGCAGTCAAACGTCAGCTCGAAGTTCGCCGCGTTCAGCTCGTCCAGCGGCTTAGCGGTGAAGCTTCCAGTCACCCGCGCTTTTCTGTACTCCTCGGGGTGATAAGTATCCTCCAGACGCTGGTATCCGATGTTGCTGAGAAGGAAATCCCTGAGCGCTTCGATGTTCTCGCCGAAGTGCTCCACGATAAACGCGGGATACTTGAGCGTGATGTTCTTATAGCGCCCATTGTCCAGCGTCAGGTCGCCATTGCGGCCGGGGATCGAGACGATCTTGACATCACGCTCGGGAGCGTTAAACGTGCCGCTCCCGGAGATGTAGACATTGAAATCCCGCAGATCCGTGCCGTTATAAATCAGCCAGTTCCTCATGCGAAAACGCTCTCCTTTCCTGTTATCTGGTTGAGCAGGATGTCCTCAACTGCTTCCGCGATCGCGTTCACGTCCTGCCCTGCCGAAGCATACACGGGGATGGTGATGTCGCCCACGTTCACCGTGTTGGTGTTGGTCGTGTTGTTGGTGCTTGCGGTCGTCCTGGGCGCGGTGAAAACGTTGTCCGCGGCCATGTTCGGCATTGCGAAGCCCTTCGCGCTTGCCCCGCTTGCCGACTTGCCGGCTGCTCCGGATGCTCCACCCATTGCCGAGGCAACACCCGCCCGGGCTTTTTCTGCTGCAGCGATCAGAGCCGCAGCTGCTGCTTCCACTTCGGGGAGCATCGCCATCAGTCCAGCCGCGAGGCTTGACCCGATGCTCTTGCCCATGTCGATCCAGCCGCCGGTGTCGATGCCGTTCTTGATCGTCTGGATGACACTCTGCGTGAGCTGCTTGCCGGCGCTCACCACGTTCCCGATGCTGTTCTTGAGACCGACCACAAGACCCTCACCGATATATAAACCGATCTGTTTCGTGAAGGTGGACGGGCTCTGCACACCTGCGCCGATCTTTGCGCCGCTGATGCCCTTTTCGCCGAGTGTCACGCCGCCCTTGTAGACATCGCCCTCCGAGGACTTCATGCCGACCACTTCGCCCTCACCGAGGTTCTTGCCGATATCCATGCCCTTGGTCTTGTTTTCCTTCGCTGCAGCGGTCGCCCTGGTGTTGCTGGTCGTTTCCCAGGTATTCCAGAGCTCGGAGCCGAATTGTTCGTAATTGCTCTGCATCGCGCTGACAGTCTCGGCGGGGATCGTTGCCGCTCTCTCGAACATCTCGGAAGCCTTCGCAAGCTCCTCATTGCTCATCTGGATGAAGGCCGCTACATAGTTCGCACCCTCGGGGCCCATCTTCGCCAGTTCCTGCAGCAGACCCTCAGACACGCCACGCTTGGACAGCTCCTGCATGTTCGTGCTCCAGCTCTCCATGTTGCTGACCTGGTCGCCCATGTTCTTCAGGACTTCGTCCTTTGTGACGGTGTTCTGCTGCTTCAGCTCTTCGAAGAGGTTGACCTGAGACGAGACGGAACGCTCCACGGCATCATACAAGTCATCCCAGGAGCTTGCCATCTCATCCGTGGCGGCACCGATCTCGGCCGCCATGTTTGACGCCGCGTCACCGTTCTGATCCATCGCCGTGGAGCTTTCCCCCAGTTTCCCGACGATGTCGCTCTCCTCTTCGCCGAGCTCTGCAAGCCGGTCCTTCATCTCATAATACGGTGCCGTGGCTTCCGAGCACGCCACAGCCGCATCCATCTGCGCCTGGCGGAGCTCGTCGATCTTGTCCTTCTGGTCTTCGTATGCATAAGCCGAAAGCTCGGAGATGTCTTTCGCGTTGTTCTGGGCATCGTGGTAAGCCACAGCCGCATCGGTAGCCGCCTGCTCGGCTTCTGCCACCATCAGCTCCATGTTCGCCATCTCACGCTCAATGGCCACGCGCTCCTTGACGATCTCGGTCAGGCGCTCCTCATATGCCGCAAGCTCGGCTTTTTTGAGGGTCGCCTCGATGTTCTTCTCGATCTCGGCCGTGTTCATGCTGATGGCGTTGGTCTGCTCGTTGTATGCGAGGTTCAGATCCGGCATCAGGGCATTCAGCTCGCCAACGATCTCACGCACACGGCTCTGCGAGTTGAGAACCTTGCCGTTTTCGTCCGTGTAGTTCTTGAGCTCTGCCACCAGCTTGGCAGTGGTGTCACGCTCGCCCTTTATGGCATCAAGGCTGTCCTTGTGTGCTTTTGCACTGTCCTGCGTAGCCTTCAACACACCATTTGCGCTGTCCACGAGTGCCTTCTGCTTTTCTGTCAGCAGATCGGTGTGGTCGATGACCTCCACCTCATAGGTGGCCATCTTGATGTATGCCGCGACCAGCAGGCCGATGACCGCAACCACTGCCAGTACCTGCGGAGCCATCGCACCGAGGGCGGTCGTGATCTGAGGGATCGCTGCAGCCACATTTCCGAGCATCGTGATCAGGCGCCCACCGACTGACAACATCGGCCCGATCGCCGCAACGACTGCCGCGATCTGTATCACCTGCTCCTTCTGGGCGTCATCCATTGCGTTGAAGGCATCGACCGCGCTCTGGAGCTTTTCCACCAGCGGCATGATCGCCCGGCTGATCAGTTCGCCCGTGCTCGTCATCAGTACGTTCAGCGAGCTCTTGAGCTTCTCAATGGATCCACCGAAGCCGCTCATCATTGCGTCAGCCATTTCCTCGGTCGTGCCCGCCGCATTCTTCAACGAGTTGCTCAGGGCTTCCACATCAGAGGGCGCCGTGTTAATGAGTGCCAGCCACTTGGCCATCTGGTTCTTGCCGAAGATGGCCGCTGCAGCACTCAGCTGCTCCTGCTCGGTCATGTCAGCGAAAGCATCATGCAGCTGACGCTGGACGCTGATCGAGTCCTTCATCGTGCCGTCAGCATTGAAGACCGCAATGCCGTACTTCTTCATCGCTTCAGAGGCTTCTTTTGTAGGCTTTGCCAGTCTTGCAATGCCCGTCTTCAGAGCGTTCGCCGCTTCCTCTGCCGATATGCCGGCGTTTGCCATCGTGCCCATGTAAAGGGCGGCGTCTTCGATGTTATAGCCTGCCGCCTTGAAGATCGGGGCGGCGATGGCCATGGCGTTCGACATCGAGTCGATGTCAAGTGCCGAGTTATTGCAAGCCGCTGCGAAGATGTCCGCGTACTTGGCCGTGTTGTCGAAGCTATCACCGAAAGCGTTAATGGTGGCAACAAGCCCCGCGCTGACGGTCTCAAGCGTGCCACCCTCACCTGCTGCCAGGTTCATCGCAGGAGCGAGTGCATTCGCTGCTTCTGTAGCCGTGAGGCCTGCACGGGCGAAGTTCAGCGTAGCATCAGCCGCTTCGCTCATTCCAAACGTGCTATTAGCTGCAGCCTCCTGCATGGCCTTGTTGAGCATCTCGGCCTGGTCTGCCGTGTTGCCCATCGTCTTGTTGGTGAGCTGCATCACCTTGTCGACATCGGCGAAGCTCTTCGCTGCAGCAGTGCCTGCAGCCACCAGCGGCAGCGTCAGGCTCTTGGTGAGCTTGTCACCAACTGCCGAGACCGCCTTGCCGACGGTCTGCATCTTTCCACCGATCTCTCCGATCTTCTCGGCTGCTGCCTGGACCTGCTGCTTCGAAACAGACCCAAACTGCTTATATTCATCCTCGAGCCCTCTGAGACTCTGTTCTGTTGCTATGATCTCACGCTCGAGCGCCTTCTGCTCTTCCGTGACCTCGCCCGTGGCATTGTTGTCCTTCATCTGCTGAAGGGCGAGCCGCTCGGTCTCAAGCTTTTCCTTTGTCTTATCGATCGCCGTGGCAAGCGCTTCCTGCTTCTGCCTGAGCAGCTCGGTGTTCGTGGGGTCAAGCTTGAGCAGCTTGTCGATGTCCCGCAGGGACTTGTTGGTGGTGCTGAGCGTGGCATTTACACCCCGGAGCGCCGAGGTTAGCTTTGTGGTGTTGCCATCGATCTCGATTGTGATGCCTTTAATGTTTTTACTTGCCATAGTTAAAACCTGTCAAAAGCCTCCTGCGTTGCCACGTCATCATAATGCTCGTGGTCGTTTCCTGCTTCGATGATGATGTCCGTGACCATCCCCTCATCGAGGTGGTCCAGATCCGTCAAACTTAGCCCCGCCTGCAGGGCCCGCAAAACAAAGAGCGCCACGTTCATCGGGCGGCTCGATGCATTTATTTTTTTTTAGCTTTGGATGTCGATGCCTTGCTGGCCGAGTAAATGCCGACCACTTCCGGCAGTACATTGACGAGGTCGAGCGTCTCATACTGGTCGAGCCAGTCGAAAAAGCCCTCCTCCGATATAGCGAGTGTATTCCCTGCCGCCGTCTCGGCCATTACATAAGCCAGACGCTGGCAGATCTCCACATAGGTGTCGTCTGTTACTTCTTTGCTGTTCAGTTCCGCAAAAAGATCGCGGTGGAATGCCTGCCTATAGCGCAGTGCAGTGGCTGCTGTTGCTCTCATCGGAACGCTGACGCTGCCGATCTGTACCGATTTTTCCATTGTCCCCTCTCCTCTCTCAAAAAGGGGGACGGGATCCCCATCCCCCTGTGGTTGTGTTTCTTAGCTGTTGGTGACGGTGATCACCTTGGTGTCGAACACGGAAGCATCCGATGCCAGGGTTGCCATGATCACGACACGACCCGCAGCCACACCAGTGACCTCGCCGGTGGAGGCGTCCACGGTAGCGATGTCGGTGTCGTTGGAGCTCCAGACCACCGTTCCGCTCGGGGTAACGATCGCCTCCAGCTCGATGCTCTCAAGCTTGACCACGCTGTCCTCGCCGGTGATGCGCACAGTGGCGTTAGCGCCTGCGCTCTGGTAAACGGCATCGAACCATCCGGAGTAGGTCGCGGATGCGGTCGTGTCAGACGTGGAAGCCTTGACCAGACCGTTAGGCAGGGAAACGGCGCTCAGTGAAACGCTCTCGGTCTGAGGCGTTGCACTCTCTTCGGTGGTCTGTCCGGAAACTGCGGGGCGGGTAGCCGTGCAGCGATACAGGACATGTCTGCGGCTGTTCACATCGCCGTCAAACTCGAACATCAGCGCGAACTCTGCGGGCTTGCTGTTCTTGTTCTCGATCATCACGCCATTGGCGTCAGTGGTCTCGCCCATGATGTCAGCCTTGAAGTCCTCAGGCACCAGTGCGCTCTCGAAGTCTCCACTGTAGCCATTGTTGTTGTTAATCTGATAGTAGACGATACCATCAGCATAGAAGGGCGTCACCTCGCCCTGTGCCTCCAGGGAAAGAGACACCGCACCGGGCCAGGGCTTAACAGCGCCATAGGTCGCGGTGCCGTCCGATGCAAGCGAAAGCTTTGCATAGTGGACGTTTTTAAGGTTGTATTTAACCTTGTTTGCCATTGCTTTTACCTCCTGTTAGATTTCGTATAGTGTTTCATAAAACTCTTCGCTATCAATGTAGACAGTATCCGCGGCGATGCGAAAGACGATACCTGCATCGGTGAGCGCTCCCTCCATTACGTCCATCAGGTCAGCCATCTCGTCCGGATCGGACGCGTAGATCTCGATGTCCACGCTGCTCCCTCTGAAATAGACCACGCCGTCAGCATTAAGGTTTTCGGGCGCCACCCTCCGATATACAACGAAAGGCGGGCTTACTGCTTCACCAGTCTCAAAATGGTCGTAAGCGTAGCCGGCGATGATGTCATCCTCCTCAAGTGCTGCGCATATGTTTTTTACGATCTCATCCTTGTGCAAGCTTTTCCACCGCCTTCTCTATCTCTTTTATTGCCTTCTGCTCGGCCGGAGCTATGTGCGGGATCGCTCTCGTTCGCCAGCCATTTCGGTTTGCGTGACCTTTTTCCAGCAGATGCGCAAGCTGGTAGTCAGTCCGGTTATGAATGACTGCCGACTTTGACAGTCTGCTCTCTTCTTCCTGAACGGCCCAGCCTTTGCGATACCTTCCGCGCCTGGGACCTTTACCGACCGGCGACTTTGCCTTGACCTCTTCTTTGGCATTCTTTGCCACCTCGCTGATGGCCACTTTCATGCCCTCGGTGATGTTTTCGCCGTAGTCCGTCAGGACCTGGCTGATCACATTATCAAGGTCGCTCAGTTTCGCCTTGTATGTTCTCATCTGGTTCCTCCGGTGTCGGTGTGGGTGTCGGGGTCGGCGTGGGTGCCGGCTCCCTGACCTTAACCTTTACGCTCTCCAGCTCCAGCAGATCCACACCCCGCTCCGGGATGTACTGGATCCTCCTGACGCGATACTGTCTGTCGCCGATCAATACAAGATCGAGCTCTGATATGATGTCTGTGTGATGCACCTTGAGCACCAGCGCGATGGTGTAACTCTTGACGGAGTTTTTCGCCTCGTAATACCGCTGGATGCCGATCGTTTTGTTTTCAAACCGGAACGAGCCTTTTTTCTCGCCGATCGTTCGGTTTTCCTCGGTGTAGACGTCAAGCACGCCGTCCGGATATGTCTCAACCTTCTGCAGGGGTCGCATTTTCCACCTCCCACTTTATGCGCAGGCCGACGATGTCGGACGCATAATTCTTTTTGAAGTCGCTGACAGCTCCGGCGCGGTCGTACAACACATAGTTAAGCAGGAGTTCCATGCCGCGCTGATCACCATCCACCCCACCGAAGGCCGAGACAGGTATCCCGGTCTTCTGCGAGATGTAGGCGATACCACGCCGTATTTGGCCGCTTAATTTGGCATCTGCATCCGGATCTTCCCAGGTGATATCCAGCCAATTCTTCACTTCAGCTAAAAGTTCGGTTGATACGGCAATGGTCGCCATGGTGTTACCCTCCTACTTGTTGCTTTTCTTCTTGTTCTCACTCTTCTTCTCCTCAGCGATCACGGGAGCCTTTTCGGGCTTCGTTGCCGCCTTCTTCGGATCAGTAGAGCCGACCTTGATGATGCTATACACTCTCATAGGTTCCTCCTTACTCGCTCTGAAGCGTCATGCCCTTCAGCGTGTAAAGCTTCTGCTGCACGAGGCCGTCCTTGTAAGCCACCACCTGCACCATCTGGGTGTTCTTGTCGGTGATGTGGAAGATCGCGATGCCGTCAGAGTCGAGTTCAATGGGTCCGGGGTTAACATTCGCACCGATCAGCTGAGCCGTGATCTTGTCGGCGCCCGTCAGCGTGCTCTTGAACACGAGGAAGTTGCCGGTGTTGATCTCGGGATTGCTGTCGAACCAGGTCCAATTCTCGACATATTTCAGCGTGCCGGTGATAGCATTCGCACCGAATTTAACGCCCGACTGTAAATCGCTTACCGTCTTGCCCGTCACGGACAGCTCGGAGTCTGCGATGGTGTCGTTAACAGTCAGGCCCGTTAAAAAGACACTTCCTTGACTTCGAGATAGGTCGGGGTCAGGTTGCTGATGTCCAGACGCAGGAAAGCGTTGTTGTCCTTGGGCAGGCCGTTCGCATAGGCTACGGTCTTGTAGTAACGCTTGTCTTCCAGGAACTTGTACTCATCGGAGAACTGCACGCCGCGGTTTCCGCCTACGCCCAGGAAGTACTTCTTGCCCATGCCGAGGATCGCCTCGCCCTGAGTCACAGCTACAGACTGGATGATCTTGGTCGGAACAGGCAGCACATCGTTCACATACTTGCCGTCGGGAGTCATCACGGTGGTGGCCGGCATCACTACGCTGAAGTAGTCGAACGGATTGACCACGAGGATCAGATCACGGACTGCGCGGGGCTTGCCCTGTTCATTCTGAGCCAGCTGAGCCACAAGAGCGCCATAAGAGGATCTGTCAAAGCTGGTCACGGTCAGCGCGTCCTTCTTAGGATAAACGCCGCCCACGATCGTCACATCGGCCTGCACCTGACGATCCATACCGATGGGCTGATCTTTACCGGTACCGGTTACGATTGCATTTTCGAAGCCGATCGCAAGAGCCTCGGACAGGCAGGTGCGGATGTAGCTGTCGAGCCATGCAGCTCCCAGCTCCAGCATATCGATGCTGATGGGCATCCACGCGCTGAGCTTGAACTGGCCCAGATCTACGGACTTGAACGCACTGTCGATCTCGGTCGTGATCGCGCTCTCAAGTGCGCCCCAGGTTGCATATTCGCCACCGTCTGCATTTACCAGAAGACGAGCAGCACCGGACACGGTGATGGTGTCCACTGCATCGAGCAGCGGGTGGTTCTGCTTCATGTCTTCCATCACCTGGTTGATGATGGTCAGCGGGAACGTCTTGTCAGCGTTGGTCAGTGCCATGCTGATGTTGCCGTCTGCTGCCTTGGAGGCTTCGATGAACTTGTCATAGAAAGCCTTCTCTGCGCTGGTGAGCTGACGCACACCACGCTGTGCAAGGATCGCCGCATCAGCGGAACCCTTCATTGCCTCAGCTTCTGCCAGGATCTGGTCGTGAATGCTCTGGAACATCTCGCCCAGTCCGTTCTCAAAAGCTTCGGTGTCGCCCTCTTTCGCCGCGTTGGAAATGCGCTGCGCGATCTCGAGCTCTTTGATGTTGTCCTTGTTTAACATCTTTCTACCTCCTTTTCGCCGTATTCCGGCTTGTTGTTAGTTTCCGGGCCTTTCAAAAACCGAAAAAGCCCTTTTTATTTTCCACCTGCGCCGGTTCCGGCGTGGGATTGGTGGCAGCTTCTTCTGCCTCTTCAGCAGCAGGCTCTTCGATCTCTTCCGCCTGCGCCTCAGCTTCGTCTTCCGTCTCTGGCTCGCTGAGGGCCTTGACGGCCTCACAGAGACGCTCCACGGACTCACGCAGGGATTTTATCGTGTTTTCCTCTGCGGACTCTGTACGGGGCGCCACGGCCTTGATTATGGACTCCATGGCATCGTTCTTGATGCCATCGGTGTCAGCATCTGCGATCTCGGTCGCGAAGCCCATCGCCACGGCATCGGACGGAGTGATCCAGGTCTCCCTGTCCATCATCGCATCCAGATTCTCATCGGATACATTGACGCCCGCCTCACGGTAAGCCGCTTTTGCGCTCTCGGTGATGATCCGAAGGTCGTCAGCCGCTTTTTCCATCTCGTCAGCCGTTCCGGCTGCCACCATAGAGGCGTTATGGATAAACAAAAGCGAGGCGGCGTTCATCACGCGCCTGCTGCCGGCGCAAAAGATCACGCTTGCCGAGCTTGCTGCAAAGCCTTCGCAGATCGTTGTCACGTTTCTGCCCTTCAGCTCGTTATATATGCCGAGGCCTTCCTTGAGGTCGCCCCCGTTCGAGTTAATATGGACGGTGATCGCAGCATCTTCCGGCAGGCCCTTGATCTGGCTGACCAGATCGTGCGCGCTGAAATCGCTCTCGTCCCATTTCCAGGCATTTGATGCGATGTCCCCGAAGATATAGATGTCTGCGCCCGTGTCTGTCTTTTTCATCGAAAAGTAAGGCATGTTACTGTTCATCGGTTCCTTCCTCCTTTCCCTCAGTATTCTCCACACCGGTGAGGAGCTCCTCTGCCGGTGAGTAGTTCTTTGTCATCCAGTGCTCATCAGCCCATTCCGCGTCGATCGGATCCAGTCCGAGCCGCTTGCGGATGTCGTTAATGGTCAGTGCTCCGGAGCCGATCAGCTTGTCGATCGGGTCCGCGATCTCGAAGATGTCGAGGTGTTTGATGTTGCCATAGTTTGCACTGATGTGCGTGCCCTGGAACGTCAGGCGCTGGCCGTAAACCTTGCGGTTTATCTCCTGGGCGATCATCTCGGCCACAGGCTTGACCACTGACGTCAAAAACTGGCTGAAATCTTCCTTTGTGACGGTCTTGCCGTTCACGATCGAAACCGGAACGCCGAACGTCTGGGCCGTCAGCTCCACAATATCGTCATACATCGAGCGGATGTCACGCGTGCCAGACAGGCTCGCCTTGGTGCTCCCGCCCGTGCTCTCCTGCATGCTGAACTCGTAGCCCTTGAACAGCGGCAGCACTGCGTTCTCCGCCGTGAAGTATTTCTTGAATTTGTCATTGATCAGGTCCTCATAGGTTTCATCAAAGTCGGCATCCGCTTCCGCCAGATCATCGATGTGGAGCACGCCACGAGTCCCCTGGTTGCGGATGTAAGAAGACGATGCGCTCTTGATCAGCTTGCCCTCGGATGTGGACACTGCCTGCAGCACGGCCGTCATCCCGATGCCGCTCAGGGTAAAGTGCAGCACGTCCTTCGCCAAATATGTCCGGTTAAGGCCCTGCCCACGTACCACCACACTGGTGTAGATGTCGCCGCCCAGGGACTTCTCCGTCACGAAGCTGTCCGCCACATAGCGATAGTCCCCGACCTCGACCACGAGCGCCTCCCCGTTCTTGTAGAGTGCGCCGACAAGAGACTGAAAAAACTCTTCTTTCGTCTGGTTGGGGTTGGGCTCATAGTTCCAGCTCCAGTACTCCTTCGCCTTGACCTTGTCGCCCCTGCGGTACGTCTCCCACTCGATCGCGCCGATCGCGGCCCCGATCTTGCGGACGATCGTCCAGAATGCCATCTGCTGCAGGAAAAACTCCACGCCCGGGGCACTCACATCGATAGGGTTGTCAAGGAAGTCACGGACCGCCACGCGAGTGCCGTTCTGTGCCTTTACTGGTTTCTTGAATAGGTTTTTGAAACTGAAAGCCATGTCTATCACCTTTTAGTATGTCGCGGTCGGTAAACGTCTGCGCTTGCCTTCCCGCCGTTCTATGATCTTATCCTCGATCGTCATCGCCGCTACCAGCGCCATGAAGGGGTCGGTCTTGCGGCTCTTCGCTTCTATCTTGCCGTATACGTAGTTCCCGATGTCTGCGTCCTGACTGCTGCCGACCTTCCGGCCGTACCGGATCAGCTTCGTGTTGTTCGTAGCCCAGCGAAGCTCTGGAGAGTCTCCCCAATAAAACCAGTGGTTTACAAAGCATCGGTCTATCACCGGGGCCACGCGCATGATGTCGGACGGTCTGACAAGCTTCAGGTTCTTTTTGTCCTTCGGGTCGAAACCGATGTCCGCCAGTGCTCTGGCCATTAGTGCAAAACGGAAGTCATCGATCGCAACGGCCCTGATCGCGTACTGGCTCCGCATCTCGTAGAGGTAGTCCGTGATGAGGCTCGGATGCACCTCCACATCATCCACGACTGTGAGCCGTCCGTTCTGCGCCCATTCCTGCCAGGGGCATCTCAGCCTCGGGATGTCCTTGCTCTCGGCACACATCCAGCTGTGGCTGATGTCGTAGCGCTTGTCGCCCTGCTTGAAATGGATGTCCACGCTCACCCAGTCCGTTGTCTTGGAGAAGTCGATGCCCGCCACGCAGTACCAGCCGCGCACGTCCGGGATCTCTTCCTTCGTGGCTTTTATGTTTTCATAGTCCGTGACCTTGATCTCCCCGGAACCGTCCGGGATGTTCATCCTCTTGGTCATGAAGGCCGGAAGCCTTGCCGGGCTCTTCTTCCATTCCCGGTATTCCTTCTCGATCTCCAGCCGCAGGGCGGGGAGGTATGGAAGGCTCGGGTTCGCCTTCTCCCACATCTCTGGGGTGTCCACTTCGTCCTTACTGTCCAGTCGGCATATGAACGGCAGCAGGCCGTTGTCAGGATCCCCACCGAACAGGATGCCCTCACTCGTCTCAAGCAGGTCATCCAGCGGGCCCTCTCTGACGTCGCCGTTGGTGGTGAAGTAGGAGCGGCGGGGGTGCGGGTGTTTCCCGAGGCCAGTCGTGAACACGTTGATGTTGTTATAGTTCTCGTACTGGTGGATCTCGTTGAACACCACGATCCCGGAGCGCATCCCGTCCTTGCCCTTGGGGTTGTTCGTCCTTCCCCTGATCAGCGCCTTGGTCTGCATGCATTCCACCTTTTCCTTGAGCCAGTGGAAGTATTTCTTGAGGCGCTTCTTGTCCGGGGCTTCTGCACTGTCAAACGCTTCCACGATGTCAAGCACAGGGCGGAGGGCCTGCTCCTCATTGTTGGCACAGATGTCCACGTCATACCCGCGTATGCCGTTGTACGGACTGGCCAGCGCCACGCTCTCCACGGCGATCGTGCCGTCCTTGCCGGCGCCTCTCCCGATCATGCAGAAGAGATCCGGCCATCTCGGCATCTTGCTGTCCTTCCAGAATGTGCAGTCGTGCAAGGTGATCACGAACTCCTGCCAGGGGAACAGCTGATCATATGGGAAATACTTCGCCAGTCCCAGGTAGTGATCCGCCAGCTCGTGGTCCACAAAGATGTCCTCGTTCTCGAAGCACCACTTGACGTGGTTCACGAGTGCCTTCACTTCCTTGCTGGTCTGTATCGCCCCACGCTCTACCAGGTCTATGAACAAATCAATGTGCTTGTCTATGCTCTTACAAGTCGAGCTTGTCGTCTTCCGAGGCATTTTTCATCACACTCCCCTCTGCAAACGTCACGATGATCTTCAAGAGTGTTGTGATGGTGTTGTTGGAGGCCGTGGCGGTCTTGTTGTACTCACTCACCGCAGCGTTCAGTCTCCTCTCAAGCTGGTCGACGGCTGTCGGGATGGTCGTGCTCTGCAGCTCCGTCCTGATCCTCGCGATCCTGCCCTGCAGCTCTTCCATGATGTCCAGTTGCATCTGGTACTTCTCGAAGGCGGTCGTAAAGAAGTAGTTCTGTTCCGCTCCGCCCTCTTTCGCCATCCGGATCAGCTCCTGAGCCGTCTGGTTCATGGCTGCCGCGCCCTTCTTGCTTTTTCTCGGTGCTTTTACTTGTCTTTTTTCCATTTTCCCACTCTCCCATGCGCTTCGCGCGCGCGTAAAACCATAAAAAACCGCTTTTTCCCCGAAATGTCGAGGGGGCAGTCGGTGTTCTCGGGCCGGAGGATTTCGCCCGGGGAAACCCGGGGGTGTGCCTCTCTCGCGTGGCCCGGCGGCCCTGCCGAAACCGCTCCACCAATTTAATCCCACCGCTCCTCAGAAATCGGCTGGGTTTTGGAAACTCCCATCCGATAGCCGTGCGCCTCTTCGTGACACTCGTGACACAGGCTGATCAGGTTGCGCTTGTCTGTGTGCGTTGCCGGGTCTCGGTATGTCGCCTCGAGTGCCAGGTCCGGCCTGTCACGAAAATGATTTATGTGGTGCACAGTGTCCGCAGGTCTGTACCTGTGGTACTTGACCTTGCAGCACTGGCACTCATGATGATCTGCCGCTAAAATCTCCTTGCGTTTCCGTTTCCACTTTGGGCTGTTATAGAACGCTGCAGTGTCGTTATGCGCGCACCAGGTTGCCCACTCGACCTCGTCCTGTGTCATATGGATCCATCACTCCTTTCCTCTGCTCCTCAAGGCAGTGGCAAGCGCTTGGCCTGCCGCTGCAGGAGAGTGAGCGGAAGCCCGGCAGATGGCCCGCTCACTGGGAATGGACGCAAAAATGCGGACCCGGTCTTTCGACCTGCCCGCATTTCCACGCTATTATATTAGCACATTCAAAACGCTCAAAAGTGCCATCTTGCATTTTTATATATGCCAGCGTTTCGGGTTGAGCTCCCCGATCCCGACGCCCACGATCTTGACGGCCTTGTTTATGATGCGCTTCATCTGCCGCACTGAGTAATGGCACTTGACCATGTACTCGTATGGCACGATGCTCTTGCCCGACCAGTACCGCACCCGGATGACGTTGCGCTCCTCTTCGGTCAGATGCTCCAGCATATCCTCGACGGCATCGATCTCCCGCTTGAGGCGCTTGGCATACTCGCTCTGGAGGAGCAGGGCTTTGTGTGCTGTCGGGTCCCGTTCCTTCAGATCCGCGTCCAGCACTTCCATCTCCCACTCGGTGAGCAGCCTGCAGTTCTCAGGATAGAACCGTATGGCTGACAGGATCTTGCGCCAGCTCTCCTTTGATATTCTCATCACTTCCCTCCATGTCTCCGGTGGTACGACTCAAGCGCCCGGTCGTTGCATTCCTGGCAAGTGACGCGCCCCTCTCTTGCCTTGTTATGGCAGCAGATGCTACAGAACCCGCTGGCCTTAGCGATCTCCCGCCGTCTCTTCTGGGATATGCGGACCGAGATCCGCCTGTTCTCCCTGAGCTGTTCCTCTGTGTAAATCTTATGCAGTCCCATTTTCATCCTCCTTCAAGATATCGTGATCCCGTTCCCAGGCGTCACAGCTGTCCCACTCGTGCTGTCTGTCCCACAGACAAGCCCCGAAGTTCTTCTCGTAAAACTGCTGATATGGATAGATCCTGTTTTCACTCCCCTCGTCCCTGGTGCAGTAGATGTTAGGCTCTTCCACCGGATCGCTGAACGCCTTGGCATTGTATTCCGCATATTGCGGCTTCAGTTGGTAGTGGAAGCAGTTCGAGTGCCTGCAGTTTCCGCAGAGCTTCGGTATGGCGTATATGCTCGGCTTCCACTTGCTGTGGTTCTTGCATAGATAAAACTTTTCTTTTTCCCACTGACAATTCAGTCCTTCCGTGCCGGGCCTTCGCTTGTGCCCATAGGGCTCATAAAGTCCGTATCCGTACCACATGCAGTACCGGCACTTGCCGATGTACTCGGCGAAGCTTTTCGGCGTGTCCTCATATGGTGCCATCGTGGTGGGCGAACCTGCGCAGATGTATCCGTCATCTGTCTTGACCGTGGTGTAATACGGCTCGATCTTCGTGATCTTTCCGGTCTTGCCGTTCGCCAGGATCACACGCTGGCCGATCTGTCGCTGAAAGTCATACTCGCACGGCTTACGCTTCGGCTCATCCGCGATCAGGTCAAACACGCTTAGCTGACCATCGATCTGCTCATCCGTCGCCTTCATCCTCCTCACCCCCTTCTGCTCCTGTCGGGCTTGCTAAATAGTCCTCACACGCTTCATCATCGACCGCTCGTCCTGCTCCACGGGTACAAGCATCTGTATTGTCAAGGATGCAGGTTGAGCAGTTTGTCGGCTTACTTTTCAGCGGCTCAACCAACTCCCATTCGTCGCCATTTGCTCTGACAAGCCCCAACTTTTCCAATTTACGACAAGCTAGTTCCTCAAAAGCATCTTTGTTGTATTCCCAATTCTCGTCAAATATTTCTGCAGCTACCCATTCTGCAAATTCTCGGAAACGGTCTGCAAACTCTGTTACTGTACGAGGTTCTTGCAGAGTGACGGAAGTTAACTGTCTTATGTCCTCAACATCAACGCTTTCCTTGATTACAATTCCCCACACGTTATGTGTTTTTATTCTCGGCAAATCAAGCACCTCCTGTCTGCTAATCGCATCTTTGCAAGGTTCTTGCGATAGTGCTTCGATTGCCATACTAATAGCTTCGATCCAATTTGCGCATTCCATTGACGGCATTTCATCCGCAATGCAACTTAACTCTTTTATTGCTTCTTCTCTTGTCATTCCTCATCCTCACTTTCCTGTGGCTCTTGGTTTATTAAACTGCTTTTTGAAATTATCCTCTTTCTTAACTGACATCATCGCATGGAGCATTTCTTTTGCCGATGTACGACTTATCTCAAATTGCTCACAAAGAAAATCTAACCATTCTGAATTTGTAAACTTAATCTTTGGTTGCATATTTATTAGCGCTTTTAATGCGCTGTGATTTCCTGCAAAGTTGCCATCTGGTAAAGCAGGTAACTTGTCTATATGTTCTTTAAGTCTATCTGCATCTATAACTTTCATTTCTTATCCTCACTTTCTGCTGATACTGTATCGCTACTTTCTAAATCTAACAGCCATAGAGGTTGGTGCTCGGCTTCATAGATTTCTATTTCCATATCTGTCATTCCTTATTCCTCACTTTCTGCCTTGTACGGTTCGGGTATATCAAGATACATCCACGCATCAATTCGCCCTAAACTGTACGGCGCATGCGACATTGTTTCTTTTACCCAATCACGATTTTTGTCACCTAATCCATGTATTCTAAAAACAGGATAACCATAATTGCCGCTCTCTGAAATCAAGTGACCGTAATATACTCTGTTATAAGTCGTGACTAAAAGCGGTCTATTCAATTCGGGCAACCTCTCACTAACAGGAATCCATTCGTTTGATCTTTCCGAACTGCTCTCATCAGCACACAACGCCATAAAATCAGTTTTTGACTTTTCCTTTATCGCATCTGCAAGCCATCCGATTTCATGTGTCATAATCGGTCTGCCCATTATATCTTCAACATACTTATGAAATATCTGAAACTTATCCCCCGTCAGCATACATATTCCTGTATGTGCCATTATTATTGCTTTTTCTCTATCTTTCATTCCTCGCTCCCTTCTGCCCCTGTCGGGATTGCCGAACTTCTCAACGCTTCGACCGCCATCGCGCAGACATCCACGGCCACGCTGTTATATCCGGCATTGATCGCTATCTTGCACGCCGCCTTGATGTGCGTGATCGCTTCCTCGACCGACAGCTCACTCATCTGTGTCTGTTTCATCTTCTTCCTCCTTCTCTTCGTAGATGTATCTGTTCTTGTATTCTTTCTCGTTCCAGTATTTCCCGCTGATGTCACCCTCGAGCAGGATGATGATCGTGTCGGGCTCCTCGGGATCGATGGACTGGTATGCGCTGACGAACACGGCCTCAAGGATCATGTTCGGGTGTTCCACGCACCAGGTATATTTGTCAATGGCCCTCTTGCACACCTACAGCTTTTTCTCGTACTTGCCCACCATCGTGGCTCTGTCGGGTGGCTTGTACTGGAGCTTGAAGACCCTGCCGGCCATCCTTGCCCGGTACTCCTTCCAGGAGCGCTCGACCTCTTTGTTACAGAAGCCCTCGACCCCGATCCGTTCCAGGAAGTTAAACTCCGTCAAGGCATCCTTCATGATCCGGTTGGCTTCAGCCGTCAGGACTTCCTGCTCTGCAAGGATCTCGGCAGCAGTCCACACACCACAGTGCCCACAGTAGACAAAGCCCGAGCCCTTGGTGTACCCGATCCGGATGTGGTGACCGCTAAACTCCTGCAGCACTTCCCGGAGCGTGGCCCTTGCCTCTGCGAACGCTCTCAGCTGTCTGTTCATCATCAGTGCTTTCCTCCTTTCCTGTGATCACGATCTCGGTGCGTGGGTTGTTCTTGTCATATCCGACCACCGAGCCATCCATCGAGGTGACGATGCTGCAGTTGTCATCCGCAAGGACTCCCGCCTTGACCAGAACATCCAGCGCCGCCTCCTGCAGGTTCACAAGGTCGACCCGTCGGCGGGTTGGCATATGGAAGACCATCGCCACATTGACCGGCTCCCCGATCGGCTCATCCGTCCACTGCTGCCGGATCAGTTCGACCGCTTCCTTCTCGTAGGCTTTGTATTGTTTCGACGGGATGATGCAGGGCCGTCCATTGATCCGGATGATCTGCTGGCTGTTCTTCTTGGAGACCGGTGGCAAGTCTATGTTTATGTGAGCATTTATCATTTGTTTCTCCTCTCCGTCAAATTTTTCTTCTTTCCCTTTTGTGCCGCGAGCTGGGTCGGTTAAACGCAGCCCGTAGGGCGTTTAACGACCGGCGGCGCGTGGGTGGGTTGTCAAACCCTTTATATAGGGGTTTGAATTTTCATAATTATTCCTTATAAGGTTTGATTATGAGATTTCATTTTCATTCCTTATAAGGTTTGATTATGAAAAGTTTTTTTCACGGGTTTTTACTGTTTGACAACATTTTTATCATCTTTTTCAATGAGCATTCCGCCTCTGATAAAAAGCTCATCATGGTCTTTTACCCATCTGCGGATGGACGGATCGGAGAAACCTTTCTCCGTGGAAAAATATTTAACAGCTTCCTCAACGGTAGGGTACGGAGTCTTGACCGGTTTCGTGTCGATCTCGCTCCAGTTGATGACAAAACTGAGCAGGCGCGTGTATTTTGCCTCGGCCTTGTCCTTCTTTGCGTTATTGCCGCGTAACGAGTTAAGATCTGCATCGGCTCCGCTGATAGGCTTGGCATCTGCCAGCTCGTCCGTGACGCGGTGGATCGGATAGTCGAAAATGATGTCAATGTCGTCCGGGCTCATGAATTCGCGCAGGGTGGAGCTGATGCGCCAAGCCGTTTGGCCATCCTCAAGCGTGACCTCGGCGTCCCTCGGATTGATCTGTATCATGTCCAGCAGGGCGTCCGGATCTCTGGCGAACACACCGGAACCGCTCGCTCTGTCGATGGAAAACTTGCTGCCCTGCGCGCCTTTTGAGTGGTGATGGCAGCAGATGATGGAAGTCTTGAGCGTGGTGCAGATTGTGTCCAGGTGGTTAAAGAAACGGCCCATCTCGCTTGCGCTGTTCTCATCGCCTTCGTTAATCTTGTATAAGGGGTCGAAGATGATCGCATCATAACCCTTGCCCTGTGCCCGTCGGATCAGTCTCGGCTCCAGCTTGGCAATCTCGGCATTCTCCCCGCGCAGGTTCCAGATGTCGAGGTTCGCTGAGATCTTAGCGATCCCCATGGCCTTCCGGACTTCGTCCACACGATGCAGGAACGAGCGGTCATCAACCTCAAGGTTTACATATAGGACTTTCCCGGGTGTGCAAGGGAAGCCGAGCCAGGGCCGTCCGTCACAGATGCAGAGGGCCAGCTCGATCAGCAAAAAGCTCTTTCCTGCTTTACTGGCTCCGCTGATCAGCATCTTATGGCCTTTTCTGAGGATGCCGCCGATCAGCTCCGGCGCAAGCTCAGGGAGCTCTTTGAGTGATGCGAAGTTAATGATGTCAGGATACGGATCGGTGAGCTCTTCGATGTATGTTTTCCACTCCTCGAAGCTCTCGCAGCCGATATTCTCCGCAAGGATGAACTGCTTCCGGTCGCCTCTCTTGACGCCAGGCATCCGGCTCATCCTGCTCGCGTTCTTGTTCTGCGTGTCGATCGAGAGGCCGTTCTTTTTGCATATGCTGTACAAATAATCGACCTTTTCCTGGTATTCCTGCGTGTTGATGGCGTCGATCTTGACGATGGCGTGGATGGACTTGCCGCCGGAGTAAAGCATCACCGCGATCGGGATCCTCAGCTCTTCCATCAGGGCTTTTTGCTTTTCCAGCTCGAGGTTGTCGGACTCCACAAGTGCATAGCGCAGGTCCGTTACATTGGAATTGCTGACTCCATGGCCATCCAGTGGGTTGAAACGGATCCAGACGCCCGCCTCTTCGTTATAGTCGCCGATGACTGCTTTGATGTCGTTCGGGTGCTTTTTAATGGACTTTAAGAGCTGCCCCGCCGTCATTCCATAAGCTCCGCGAGTGCTCGGCCTCCACTTCTTTTTCTCGTCATCAAATTCTGCATCAATGCAGAAGCCGACGATCTCGTCAGGCTTGAAAAGTGCCTGCAGGTATCTGCGGAGCTCGTTCGGGCCGTTAAACTTGTCATCTGATGGCATCTCGATGTGCTCGGACGTGTCGATCCAGGTGGAGTCCTTGATCACCACACCGTCGTCTCTGATCTCATCGTCCCAGTCATAGACCCTGATCGTGGTGTTGTACCCGAAACGCTTCGCCAGCTCGAAGATGGTGCCGCCGGTGACGATCGCGCTCGTGCCTTCCCGGAAGCTGTCCCACTTCTTGGCACATTCCCCCTCTTTGTATCTGCTGTCTGAACGGCTCCAGTCATCCCAGACTTCGCAGGCATAGCCCTCGTGTTTGAGGGCCATGCCGACCGCCGTCCAGGTTGCATAGTCCAACTGGTCGGGCGGTATATATTCCAGTGCTTCAATAATCTCCATTCTCTCCTCCTAATCTTCCCAGCTGAAGAGCGTCACCTCTCCGGGCGTGTAAGTCGCCGGCGTGACACCCTTCGGTACGTTCCAGTTGTTGGCCGCCAGTCGTGTGATCATGCTGCTGGCATCGTTTTTTGACCATTTAGCCACATTTCTAAAACCAAAACGCTCGAGTGTCTTCATCTGCTTCGGTGTGCATAAGCCAAGCTTGACGCGCTTCATCACGAGATCCATCAGCTTGCTGGCCAGACCTCTGGTCTCGATGGCTTCCGCCCTGATCCCGAGGTTTTCCAGCGCCTTGAGCTGCTTTTCGGTTGGCGGTTCGAGCTCCCAGGTGAATGTGGGCTCGTATTCCGTGATAAAATCATCATCGAGCATCAAACCGTAGTAGATCGGGTCCACAAGCTTGCGCTGCTTCGCCTTCTGCTCTGCCAGGCTTCTGGCAAGTGCCCGTTCGCGCTCTTCGATGGCGTCCAGCTGGGCTTGGGCTTCTTCTTTGATGGCCTGCGCTTCTGCGCTCAGGATGTCCATCTGCCCCTGCTCCATGATCGCGTCCATCCTTGCGGCGATCTTCTCATCCTTCGCTACCAGTGCGGCAGGCTTTACGAGGTCGTGCTTTTGCGTCATCCATAAGAAGTCGAGGATCAGGGCATCTTTTTTGCCGGTTTCCGGAGACAGTCGCAGCACTCGTCCGACCATTTGCGTGTACAGTGCCCGGATCTTGGTCGGTCTGAGTACCACCACACAGTCAGCGCTCGGACAGTCCCAGCCTTCCGTCAGTAACATGGAATTACAAAGTGCGTTATATTTCCCATTTTCAAAGTCTGTGAGGATCTCTTTGCGGTCCTTGCTGTTTCCGTTTACTTCCGCCGCCGCAAACCCGCGTTCCTTCAGCTTTTCACAAAATGCCTGGGACGTGGCGATCAGCGGCAGGAAGATGACCGTCTTGCGGTCTATGCAGTGGGTGGCCATTTCGTCCGCGATCTTGTCGAGGTAAGGCCCGAGTGCTTCGCCGAGCGAGCCGTCCGTGTAATCTCCCATCGAAGTTTTGACGCCCGACAGGTCGATCTTGATCGGTATCATTTCCGCTTTTGGCGGAACGAGGTAGCCATCTTTGATAGCTTGTGCTAAACTGTACTCGTAGGCGATCGAGTCAAATACCTCGGCTAAGGTCTTCTTGTCGCCTCTGTCCGGCGTGGCTGTGCATCCAAGCAGCCGCGCCGTGTTGAAATAGTCCAAAATCTTGCGGTAACTGTCCGCCAGAACGTGATGCGCTTCGTCGATGATCACCACATCGAAGTAGTCCCGCGGGAACTTTTCCAATCTGCCGTCCCGCATCATCGTCTGTACGCTCCCGATCGCGACCGGAAACATGTCGCCGGTGCTTTCCATTCCCTTTTCTATCCCGCAGAAAATGCCGGTGGACTTGTAGAGCTTTTCCGCTGCCTGCCGGATCAGCTCATCCCGGTGGGCCAGAATGAGAACCCGCCCAGTGGCGGACTCTCTTCTGGCAAGCTCGGAGAAGATGATCGTCTTCCCTCCGCCTGTCGGGACTACCAGGAGCGTGTGCTTGTGGCCGTTCTTCCACTCGCTTTGAACCGCATCGACTGCGGCGCGCTGGTAGTCCCTCAGCTCCACTCGTCATCATCCCCTTCCTTTGCGATCGGGTCGAGGTAATTCTTAACATTGTTGAAGTAAATGCCTTCGTTCTTCCCGCTCTCTTTCTTGATCTCGACCCTGCCGGTCCTGCCGATCGCACCCTGCCAGTCCATCTTGAGGGTGTCGCCGCTCTTGCGCATTCCGAGACTGCGGAAAAACTGCTTGATCTTCCACTCCATGGAGCTCGCGAGCGGGAAGCGATCGGTGATATAGCAGTCACCCTCGTCCGTTCTGATCCGGATGGTCATGATAGCCTGGTTGCAGGCGGGTGTCTTTGCCTTCGGTCCGGGCGTGTACGTTCCGCGCTCGAACTTTGTCACCTCGAAGTTGTAGATGCCGGGCTCCAGCGTGACGAATGAGCGCTCTTCTTCCTCCTCGTCCACCTCGATCTCGTCATCCCAGTCAAAAACCCTGATGTCTTCTGCCATTTCTTTGTCCTCCTTTTATTTGTTTGAAAAATCTTTATATGCTCGCAGGTAACGCTTGATGTCGTCCCTGACCTTAGCCGCCAATGTGTCCATGTAGTCCGCCGCAATGTCTGCGTGGGCTTTGTCGCCGATCTCGAAACGGACGTCCGAGATCAGCGCGTTCTTGTTTCTTTCGACGATGTCGTCGATCACTTCGAAGATGTTAGCCACGTTTGCGCCCTCCCTTGTCCTTGTGGTCGATGAAGGGCACGCTCTGGCCGTACTTTTCGACCGCCTTGGAGAAGCCTGCCCAGTTTCCGATGACACTCTTTTCGATGAATGCCCAGTCATCGATCTCAGCGATCACCATGATCCCGGTGAACTTGTCTTTTTCGTGGAAGGTGTGCATCACTTCCGCCTCGGTGAAGCCTGCCTTGTCCATCAGCTCCCGCAGCTTCTTTTCCGTCTCGTTCATGTCCTTGGGCGGGAAAGGCTTCTCCTCTGCTGCCGGTTCTTCCTTCTTGGGTTCGGGCTTCGGCTCGGGCTTGGGCTCAGCTTTCTTTTCGGGCTTCTTCTCGACCTTCTTCTCAGACTCTTCACCGAACAGATGCGCGATGCCCTTGAAATCAAAGTCAAGCACCTCGGGCAGGTTGTCCCGGTTCTTGGCATCCCATGCAGGATTGTGGGTCGTGTACATCACCCGCTTGCCGCCCTGGGCCTTCTTGGTGCCCGTCTCAGACTTGACCACATAGGTCTTGTAGTTGGAAAACAGGACCATGTCCGCCCATTCCTTGACCATCGGGGCGACCTTCTTCGACAGCTTCAGCTCCCAGCGGTCATATGCTCCCATTTCATCGGGCTGCTCAAACTTGCGCATCTGACCGTGGCAGATGATCACGATGTTCATCCCTCTGGCCATCCGGATCACGTCTAGCTTGCCCAGCAGCTTGTTGACCTTCTCGGCCGCAAACGTGTAGCCCTTGCCGTAGCCGATCGCCTCGATGCCGGTGACGTTCTGCTCCTGGCACACCTTGTCGTTGATCATCAGCTCCAGCTTGTCCATCGTGTCGATCACAAGCGTCTTGTAGTTGTGGTCTTCCTTGTAAATCTGATCAAGGTCAGCCAGGACATCGTCGAAACTGTTCGGTGTGTCGAAGCGATCCACGTCCATCCGGACCGTGCTCCCTTCTGTGTCGATGTAGACGGGCGCGGGGAACTGGCTGGCCATTGTGCTCTTGCCGATCCCTTCCGGGCCGTAGATCACGACCTTGTACGCGCTCTTGATCTTGCCTTTTGTGATGTTCATTTCATTCTCCTTTCATTTCGTTTATGATGTTGCCGGTGCTCTTGAAGTATTCCACCTCGATGCCGGTCACTTCCTGGACGTTCTTCAGCATGTTCCAGCCGTTTTTCACGCTGTCCTGCCATCGGATCTGTGAGTTGAGGAAAATCTCCTGGATCTTTTCAGAGGTGAACCCTGCATCCCAGAGCTCGCAGGCTATGGATGCATACACTCGCGGCACCAGCCACTTGATCAGTGTGTCCATTAGCATCTTGTCCTTGCTCTTGTTGCCTCCGTGGAATTTACTTGCCATCATCCTCACCTCCTCCGAACCACTTCCGGGCCAGTGTCTCGGCTCCGCTCAGGTATCGCTTGGCAAGCTCAGGATCGTGCAATGCGGAGCTGACCAGGTAAGTGATCATCCGGCTGCCCCACTGGTTGCCGCTCTCATCGATGAGGATGGACATCAGTGCCCTGCCGAAGTTAAGACCCACCGGATCGGGATGGTCTTCCATGTACTGGTTGACCTTGTCCACGGCTTCGTCCCAATACTCGTCGGTCTTTTCCACCGTGCCCAGCTCCTTGTAGAGCTCGAAGATATCCATGAAGCTCTGGAAGTCCTTGCTTCCCTGTTTCACTTCTTTCCTCATAGGCGTCACCCGATCTTTAAGTGCTCGCCACGTTCCAAAAGCTGAGCGAAAGGCAGTTCCTCGCCCTTGTCGAGTGCGTCACGGATCGCCTTCTTGTCGGCTTCGATCGTGACCTTCTGGAACTGTTCCGGCAGATCCTTCGGCTGGACCGTGATGTCGAGCGGAGCGAGCCCGCCGTTCTTCACGATTTTGGCGCCGAGCGTGCGGCCTGCCTGCCGTCTGCCTGCTGCCACCATGTACATCTGCAGCGTCTGCTTCATCCGCTCTACGTGGTTGTCCAGCATCTTGTATTTCAGCTGCAGGCGGTCGAGCTCTGCCTTGACGGCATCACGCTCGCCTTCGAGGTTCTTTTCCGCCTTGCACCACGCCTCGACCTTGTCATCAAACTCACCCTGCAGGGCTTCCAGCGTGTCCTTGTATGCCTGCTCATCCTCAAGGCCTTCGTATGCCTCGATGAAATCCCGCAGGTCGTCGATGATTTCATAGATTTTCGCCATTCCCTTCTCCTCCTTCTTCTTCCCATGTCTCCCAGTCGGGATCGTCATCCACGACGCCCATCTGTTCCTTGTCTTCGTTCTGCAGCTCCTCGATCAGCGCCATCCTCAGCTCCCGCTCGTACAAGACGAGATCGTCCCGGATGACCTTCAGATACTTGTCCGTGCTTTCGAAGATCTGCCCCAGATCCGCCACCGTGCCGTCCAGGCCGAGGAGCAGATCCGCGAGGCCTTCATCAATCTGATAGATCGCCTGCTTGACGCTGGCATAGTGATCGAAAAGCTCCTCGAGGGCTTTGCTTTTCCTTCTGTTTGTGTTGCTCACGTCCATCCCTCCTTTCTGTTAATAGTCCCGCATTTCCCAGGGGTAATTATGTTTGGTCAGGATCAGGTGCACCCCGAAAAGAAGCGCCACCGATGCGATCAGTCCGTGCTCAAACTGTGCATAGACCTCGGACAGATACCACCACGCAGCCATGGCGAAGAGACAAATCAGCACGCCGTAGATCTTCTGCCGGATGTGGGCGTTGCGCTTAAAGATCCGATCCTGCTCCTGCCGCTTTGAGAACAGCCTGGCTGCTCTTGATGCTTCTTGTTCGTTCATTTCCTGCCTCCTTTATCCACTTTTCCGGGAACCAGTTGAACCAGTGCCCGCCGTGCTGGTATGCCTTCTGCCCGTATCCGATCCACCCGTCAGAACAGAACCATCCGACATCGTAATCGAGCTGCCCATATAACTCCGCCTCGACTGCTGCCATGCAGGCCTCTGAGTAGGTGGCGGCGTGTGCAAACTGGCTTTTTTGATACACGACCCCGTAAACACTGTTAGGAAAGTGCGGGCTTCTGACCCTGTTGAGGATCACATCCACCACCAGGCGCTTGCCGATCTCGTCCTCATAGGGCGCTTCCACGTAAAGCACCTGGGCGATCAGTTCCTTTTCTGCCTGCGTCAGTTCCACCTCCGGAAGCCGTTCCACTTCTTTGATGATGATCTCGGTGACATTCTCGGTGATGATGTGCGGGACTGGTATCCTCACCACATCGTGCTCAACGATGATCTCCGGCTCGGGCTTGTCTGTCGGTTGGTCACTGGAGACGATCATCAACGTCAGGCCGAAGCCAACGACCAGACCGAAAAGCACGCCGAGCAATCCATCGACCACTCTTTCACCCATCATTTTCTTCTGCCTCTCGCTTGCGGAACGTGATCACTGTGTCGGTGGTGTCGGTGTACACGCTCACCAGTTCAAAGTCTTCGCCGTTTATCACGTAAACGGTCGTTGTCGTTCCATCTGTTTCCATCTGTGTCCTGATCCCGCCGCCATCGTTTACGGGTGCAATACCGTAGAGCTTTTCCGGTCGTACCCTGACGGCATCCGCCAGCTCTTTCACTGTTTCCGGTGTGGGGATCGTGCTGCCGGCTTCGATCTCCTTCACGTACTCCACAGCCAGCCCACAGAGCTCTGCCAGCTTCCGGGGTGTGTAGCCGCATTCCCTTCTGCAGCGTTTAAGGTTGTCGCCGATTGTGTTCATTCCGCTCCTCCTTCCACTTCTCGAACGCTTTCCTGTTCTCTTCGTTCTCGTAGAATGCCAGGATCGCCTTGGTGGTCGCTTCGATGAACCGTTCCTTGTCTGCTTCTGGCATTTCAATTTTCATTCCCTCTCTCCTTTCTCCTTGAAACAAATTTAATTTGTTTCCTTGGGCACAAAAATAATGCACTCGAGCGGGATGCTATACAAATTTGCGAGCGCCCGAGCTTGTGAAATTGTCGGCTCACTCTTCCCGCTTTCCCAGTTGATGATGGTGTTTTTGGATACTCCGATCTGCTTGCTCACTTCGTCCTGCGTCATTCCGGCATTGACCCGTGCAGCAGCAGACGAGATCTGTAAAGTGTCCATCTGCTTCCCTCCTTTCCCATAAAATTGGTTTACGATAACAAATATAAACGCATTATATTTGTTTGTCAAGAGGAAAAATATAAATTTTTTGGTTTTGGGTTTGATTATTTGTTTATAAACGTGTAAAATATGTGTGTGGAGGTGGTTGCGATGACAGAAAAAGAACAGAAGGAAATCTTCAGCAAGAACCTGGTGCGCATGATAAAGGCCAGAAACAAACAACAGATAGAAGTAGCTAAGGCCATCGGTGTGTCACAACAGACTTTTAATAACTGGTGCCGTGGTGTCGCACTGCCCCGGATCGGAAAGATCGAGGAACTCGCACGTTATTTTAACTGTTCAAAAGCTGACCTTATAGATCCTGAGCCGATCAGAATAACGCCATATCATTCAGAGATCGGCACCGCTCCCACCGCTCCGCACACAATTGTAGCGAAAGGGCTCTATATATCAGATAAGCCCATCGAGATCCAGGAACGCAAAGCGCTCGGCGATATGCACGCCAGCATCACGCAAGTCGTGGACACGCTCAAAGAGAAGATAGACCAAGAGGTCAAAAAGTATTATAGCGAGGAAACGCTGGAGACCGCTCAGGCCCTTTTTGAGAATGAAGACATGCGCCTGCTCTTCGATGCTGCGCAGGGATGCACTCCCGCCGATCTGAAGATGGCCGCCGACCTTCTAAAACGTCTGAAGGGCACAAACCCCGATGGATGATTATGTTAACCCTTTTTAATGGACAGATTAAAAGATACACTCTCGGAGCATAGACGATACACATAAAACGGCGGAAGGGGGTGCAGAAATGGATGTATATGTTTACCTTGTGGAGCTGCCCGATGGCATAAATGAAGTTGTCACGCCGTGCCTGGGTGGCTTCACCGTCTACATAGACAACAAGCTCACATATGAGGAACGGCTGCAGGCCTACCAGCACGCCATGCACCACATCCTCAACAACGACTTTGAGAAGCACGACGTGCAGGAGATCGAAACTGCAGCGCACGGAAAGGGATGAAACCAATGGAAAAAATAAAAGCCGTCATATATGCCCGTTATTCATCATCAAATCAGCGGGAGGAGTCCATCGAGGGACAGCTGAGGGAGTGCCATGCCTATGCCCGCAAGAACGGCCTGCAGGTCATTGGCGAGTATACTGACCACGCTCTCACCGGACGGACAGACAAGCGCCCCGGCTTCCAGAAGATGATCGCCGACTCCGACAAGCGCCAGTTTGAGGTGGTGATCTGCTGGAAGATGGACCGCTTTGCCCGGAACCGATACGACTCCGCGATGTACAAGTACCGCCTTAAAAAGAACGGCGTGCGGCTTGCTTATGCTGTGGAAAACATCCCGGAAGGACCCGAGGGCATCATCTTGGAGTCCGTGATGGAAGGATATGCAGAGTATTATTCCGAGAACCTCGCGCAGAACATCCGCAGGGGCTTATATGAGAATGCCAGGGCGTGCAAGGTCATCGGCAGCACCTGCTTCGGCTATCGCAAAGCATCGGACGGACGCTATGAAGTGGATCCAATAGAGGGCCCCATGGTGCAGAAGGTTTTCCACGAATATCTTGCCGGGATCCCTTCGAAGCAGATCGCCGAGGAACTGAACGCTGCAGGATGTCGTTCCAATAAAGGGAAGCGCTTCACGATCTCGGCCGTCAATTACATCCTAAAAAATGAGAAATATAGGGGAGTATATCGTTATAAGGACATTGTGGTCGAGAACGGCGTTCCTGCCCTCGTGACGGCCTCTGATTTCGAAGCCGTGCAATTTATGCTTAAAAAGCATAGCGAGGCTCCTGCAGCCACACAGGCCACCTATTTGCTGTCCACAAAGCTGCACTGTGGTCTCTGTGATGAGACAATGGTCGGAGAGTATGCCACAAGTCGAAACGGCAGCAGGCACTTTTATTACACTTGCATGGGCAAGCGTCGCCACAAATGCAACATGAAACGCCAAAACAAAGAAGACCTGGAGGCGCTGATCATCGACGAGCTCATAAAACTGGTTTTTGACGATGCATTCATCGAAGAGGTGGCGGATCTGGTCCTCATCTGCCAGGAGAAGCTGAACGAAAGCACCGTTTTGCCCACCCTGGAGGCTCACCAGCGCGATCTGGAGAGAAAGGTGGAAAATACCATGCGCGCGATCGAGAACGGCATCTCTACGCCTTCCACGGCCGCTCACCTGCGCAAGCTCGAAGCCGACATTGAGGAAGTCCGCACGCAGATCGCTCAGGAGATCATCAAAACGCCCGTCCTTGACCGTGACCATATCATTTATTTTTTGGAAAGTCTCCGGAACGGTAACCCGAACAGTCAGGCCTACAAAGAAAAGCTTGTGGACACCTTCCTGCAGGGTGCCTATGTTTACGAGGATCGCATTGTCATCTTCCTCAATTACACCGGAAAGAAAAATCCGATCACGAAAGATCTCGCGGATACGTTAAAAGCCCCGCAGAGCGAGGCTTTTAATGCGGTTCGAATTGAACCTGTTGAGTCGAGGTTACTGTGTCAAATTCGAACACACAGCGCCATCTTGACGCCTGAGCATCTTGCCATTGTGCTATATGCCGCATAACGAGAAAGGGGCCCGTTGGCCCGGAGCCCCTTCCCCGAAAGGAGACAATGTCAAGATGATGGTGTCATGTTAGTCTTCGTGCTCATCAATATACTTGACCAGCGCAAGAATCGCCACGCCGATCAGGAGCAGTATGCACTTCTCTATCGCATTCATCACGATATTTTTGCCAGCTTCTTCAGCTGCTCAATGGCCTGCACGACTTTGTCATAGCCGACTGTCGCGCATAGGAATGCCAGGAATACCATCGCTATGACACAAACGACCACCTGCGGCGTGACCGAGATGCTCGCATAAATTATATATCCGATGCTTGCGGCGACTGTCAGAACGACCGCCACGACAGCCGCGAGGATATTCGCCGAGTACTTGACCTGTTTCTCGTCCAAGATCTTCTTGATCGCTTCGGTTGTCAGTGATGTGAAAAGTGCCACAGCCACCAATCCAATGACCATAATATTGCTATCCATGCTCTATTCCTCCTTATATCTTCTGAGTGTAGTCCAGACAGATCCAGCCGACTCCGCTCTTGAGCCTGCCCCAGTTGCCGGACACTTCCACGATGGTGTACGCCTCGCCCCTCCGCACGGTCCGCACTATAGGGTACTGCGTGCCCGGGCCTTCCCTGACGTTCACCACATCGCCCGTTATCCTTGCCACATACGGAACGGCCGGCGCGGGCTTCGGTGATCCGCTGGCATACTTGTCATAAAACTGCTGTCCATAGCCTGCTCTTGTCTGCTTCATTGCCTCGGACTGATCCGCAGGGCGCTCAAACTGTGTGAGCACTGCGGTCGATGCCTGGTAAATGCTCTGCGCGTTCTGCAGGGCCTGCAGTGTACCCTTGTAGCCTGTGGACAGCTCAAACCATAAGAAACCAAGCTGGACGTCAAGGTTTGCGATGCTCTTGCCGCCCTTGTAGTTGTATAGGCCCTCTTTCCTGCTCCAGAACGTCCACTGTGCAAGCCCATAGCCTGCTTTGTCGTTGACAAACTGCTCTTTCGTATAGTTGCCATTGTCGACTGCTGCCGTGTATTGGTCGTCATTCATTCCGAGGGACTTCTCATAGCTATTCTGCAGGTTATTGGTCCGCAGGCCGCTCTCGGCGTAAAGGTTTCCCATCAGACCCGCCACGCCGTAAGCGTTCCCGATCTTGGCATAAAGGAAGTTCCAGATCAGCTCATCGTCCGATTTCTGTCCGGAAGGTGTCGGAGCGGGTGCCGGAGTGCTGTCCATTGCCGCCTTAATGTCTGCCTCCAGTTTGCCCGTCTCGATGTAGCTCTTGAGGGTCGGGCCGGGGCAGGCTGTTGCCTGGAACATGTAATGCTCTGTTATGGACCCGCTCGGCTTGCCATCAAAATGAGGCGTAAAGCCGTAGCGTGTGCAGATGTCCGCACAAAGCGCCACAAGCGATTTGTATGCGGCGTCCGAGATGGGCCACTGTCCACCGGTGGCGGAGTTGCTGACCTCGATCGTGATGGCCATGTGGTCATTGGTGCCCTTGTTGTTGCCCGTGCCTGATGTCCAGGCGCGTCTGTCTTCGCTCACACCGCCGCAGATCTTGCCATCGTTGCCGATGTAGTAGTTTGCGGACGATCCTGAGCTACTCCGGTGGGCTTTTGCACAGTTCACCGCGCTGGACACTGCCGCCATGTGGTGGGGGGTGATCTTGCTGATCTTGTCCTTGCGCGGGTTGCTGTTCTTTTCGCCGAAGTCCACGATGTCGCTGCATAGCTTGCTATATGTGCTCATCCTACTGCTCCCCCTTCCTTGTCAGCCGGATCTGTTTGCGGCAGCAGGCCCAGCTTGATCATGTTCTCGTTCTTAGCCTTCCAATAATAGAACCCTGTCGCACTGGCAAGCTCCGCAAAGCACCCGGGGATGATATAGGCCAGCGGTGACAAGTCCATCGTCTTGAACATCAAAACGAACGACAGAGCCACCACCACACAGGTCGCGACTGTGATGGTGGTCAGGATCACCTTGGAAAACTCTCTGCGTCTCTTCTCTCTGTGTCTTTTCACGATAAATAGACCCTCCTCGTCTCTCTTTCGAAAACGATCAGAAACACGGCCGCACAGATGGCGGCGATCATAAAAAGCTTCCCTCCTGCACGCACTTCTGATACACCTCCATAATGATCTTCTGCGTCGCCACTGTGCGGGCATTCTTAAAGTTTGGATGCGTCTCACAGTAACGCTCGTACCGCGTGATGTCGTCAAGGATCTGGTTGAAATACTCCTCCGAGTGCCGCATCTTGTTCTTGATCTCGTCCCCGAAGCGAAGGATGTGCCGCCTGGCGTCCTCCGCTTCATTCTGTGCGAGCTTATCCTGGATAGTCGTCACCTCGTCCTTCAGCTTCGTCATGTCATCTTTCGATGCTTTGAGCTCGTCCATCACCCCTTTGTTGGCGAGCTTCCCGATCCATCCGAAGAGCCACCCCCAGGGGTTGATCGAGATGGGCACCACCTCGATCAGGGTGGCAAGGCCAGCGAGCGCAAGCGCCCACTGACCGGCTGTTATGTTTGATAAAATCTCAAGCATTGGTTTTCTCCTTCATCCCCCGCCAGCATAGGCGGGGGGACAAAAAGCTGGGGCTAAATGATTTATTACTCCTCGGATTTTTCAAGGTTCGCAGGTGTTTCGTAATGCTCCTGTCTGTACGTGATGCCAGCCTCGTCAATGATCTGACGCAGAAAGGAAACCACATTTTCGTTAGCCATTGCGGACGCAATGCTCTGGTGGAAGTTCATGACAGCGGTGTCAAGATCCGGATAATCCCACAGAGCCTTAGCTATCTGCCCGTCCTTTGTTGTTGTGATGTCGATCAAAAAAAACATACTTTTATCCTCCTTATTATTTTACTTGGCTTGATGGTAAATACATCAAACGAGCGCCCCAGGGTTCAGCTTTATCGGATGCTGACATTACATTGAACATTTGGAAAAATCCGGTTTGTAGATTTTGCCCATAATTCCCGCCACCTAAAAAACATGTACCACTGCTTGCCACACCCCAATAATCGCAACAGTATTGTGTCTCAGATCCGCCTTGGCTTGCAGGTATTAACGCATATTCAAATCCAGATATCGAGCTGGGATTACTCCATGATTTTATATTTCCGCCAGTAGTCAGCTTTGTGCCCACATAGGTGCCGCCAGTTGTATCACTGAAATTTGCTGGATTTTTAATGCAGTAGATACTATTCCCACTTGCATATATTCCGTCAATAAACTCAGCGATATTACACCACGGCGCTTCAATTCCACGATATTGCACACCAGCGTTATATGTAGATCTTGAGCTCGCGATCGTTCCGGTATGGTACGGCATTGTATCAGTCAATCCTGTGGTTTGTATGCCGGATCCATTTCCGCAACCATAACCTATTTGTGTCTGAGAGTTCCATGATGCATATTCAACGAGATACAACATTCTTACAGTCCACCACATAGCAAAATCCTGTTGCCATGCACTTGCATTTAAGTTATGTATTCCCGTTCTAAACTCTGCGCGCGTTTTATTACCCAGCGGTGTCTGGCCAGATGTTGATGTATATGAGCTATTGCAGTGATATCTTCCTATGTACACATAATCTCGTTCTCCAACTCCATCCCCTCGGTCAGCATGGGCTGGTGAAACAAAATAGCCCGTTTTCTCTTGGTCAGATATCTGCAGGCTCATGGACGTGCCGCTTCGCGTCCACTTGTACCAAAACTTTGGGATCTCTATCAGCTCACCCACTCCAGTCACGTATACCCTGCGCATACCTGCCCAGGGCATGCGGCTGTCAAAAAATGATTTAACATTATTATATGATGCCGCGCTATAATAAGGAGAAACTGACACCCCAACCGAGGCGTCTGTTCTTGACATTGTGACCGTAGAGCCGCCGGTCCACGTAACTCCATATATTTTGGGCGATACTGAGCCAACATTAACCGAAAGACTAACAGCTGCATATGCTTCTAACCCGGTAATACTAAAAGTTCCATTGCTTGTATAAGTTCCGGCGTTATATGCTCCAGACGGAATATACATTCCGCTGGTGTTGACATAACGATATTTGTGGGTAGATCCCATATCGTTCGCTGAAGTATTAGCTGCAGGTGTGTAAGTTGTGCTGTGCACCTGCGTCCTAACTGTTACCTTAGACAGTCCATCGTATCCACTGTCCGGCGTTATGGTTTGTGTCGATGTC
>Ga0247610_10000994_pt1 | contig 36752 bp, 61 predicted proteins | sample 174DNAGHGhighgp2_FD_193483 | JGI IMG/M metagenome (GOLD analysis project Ga0247610, IMG submission 193483) | Sheep rumen microbial communities from Palmerston North, Manawatu-Wanganui, New Zealand - 1742 DNA GHGhigh gp2 | ecosystem: Host-associated > Mammals > Digestive system > Stomach > Rumen...
AGAGCTTACACACCAAATCTCGAAATCCACATCTAGGAGGCGAACGATGGCCAGAACGAAATCGAGGGTACGCGATGACTATGCATCGCTCGAATCCGCATGGAGCGAGGGCGGCGAGCTCGCCGTAACCGCGATGGCCGTAAAGAAGTACGCGCAGGTCATTGACGTAACCGAGTCTGGGCGCGACATGAAGCCTCTCATCTCGGGCATGTTCGAGGCCATAGACAGGCTCAAGGCCCTGCGCGCCCAGACCGAAGATGTCGAGCTATCGCCGCTCTTTAAGATCGTGGAAGAGGCCAGAAGTGCCTAGTCGTGTGGGCAACCAGGCGCCAACGTACTCGTGGTGCGCAAGCTACACGCGCACCGAGGGCCGCTTTGCCGTGGCAACCGCCGAGGCATACGGCCTGCCGCCACATCCATGGCAGCGGCTCATCCTGGATGACTGGCTTGCGCTGGATGACGATGGGCACCTGTTGAACGCCCTGTGCGTGCTGCCGGTGCCCAGGCAGAACGGCAAGACTGGCGTGTGTGACCCACGGGAGACGTGGGGGCTTGTCTACAGGGGCGAGCAGATATTGCATACGGCTCAGGAGTACCAGACGGCAAAGAAGGCGTTCGACCGATTGCGTGAGAAGTTTGGTGCCTGCAAGAACGACCCAATGGCTAGGTACCCCGAGTTAAACGCCATGGTCAAGCGCTACACCACCAGCGCAAACCAGATGGTGCTCGACCTTACGAACGGCGCCCACATCGAGTTTCGTACTCGTGGCAACAACTCGGACATGGGACGAGGCGGCACGTTTGATCTTGTGGTGATTGACGAGGCACAGAGCTACACAGACGCACAGGACGCGGCCCTCTCGCCTCTTAACTCCGCAGCGCCCAGCGGGAGCCCTCAGACCATCCTCATGGGGACCGTGCCGGAGCCAACGGCTGTGCACAAGGGAGAGAAGTTTGCCACCATCCGCAAGGACTTGCACAACAACCCCTACACAGGTGGATGCATCCACGAGTGGGGCGCCACCGAGATTGGCAACGTGTACGACAAGGAGCGATGGTACGAGTTCAACCCGTCTCTTGGCTACCAGCTCTTGGAGTCGGCACTTGAGAAGGACGTGAGAACCATGTCACCCGAGACGTTCGCACGCGAGCATCTTGGGTGGTGGCCGAAGGTTGTTGGTGCCGAGACGGTTATAAACGCGACCGACTGGAACGCCTGCAAGAACGAGAACCCCACCAAGGAAGGGCTTGTTGTCTATGCCGTCAAGTTCTCGCCAGACGGCAAGACTGGCGTGCTAGCGGTTTGCCACAGGCCAGAGAACGACAAGCCCTTTGTGTATGTGGCTAAGTCGCTCGCCCTGTCAGATGGCATCGGATGGTTCGTGGATACCATTGGCGAGAACTGGCGCAAGGCCGCTGAGATCGTCATAGACGGCCAGAGCAACGCGCAGGCACTGCATGACAGACTCGTGTCCAATGGTGTGCCCTTCAAGCGCATTGTCAGACCGAAGGCGGGAGACGTGACGGCTGCTAACAGCCTTCTGCTCAATGCGACGAGGGAGCGCAACATAACGCACTTTGGGCAGCAGGCGCTGGACGCAAGCGCGACCATGACCGAGCGGAGACGCATAGGTAACAACGGCGGCTGGGGCTTCAAGTCAACCGAGAAGGCAGACGCAACGCTCATAGAGGCTGCGGCGCTGGCCTACTGGGGGGCCATGACAACCAAGCGAAAGCCAGGAAGAAGGGCGGTAGTCAGATGATTACGCTATCGGGTAAAATCGCTGCCGCCGAGGGCTTGCGCAGCGAGGATGCAACTCTTGTATATAAGCTTGTGAAGGAGTGGCACGACCACTACGAGCGGAACCAGTTGCGCCACGCCTACTACATCATGCGAAACAGGCTGGTTGACCTTGGCATCTCGATACCGCCAAGCCTCAAGAACCTCAACGCTGCGTGCGGATGGGGCAAAAAGTGCGTCGACGTGATGGTTGAGCACAGCAAGTTTGACGGTTACACGGCCCACGATGCCGACACCCAGGCAACGCTAGACCGCATCACGCGCAGGAACCGCATGCGCACGCTCTACAGGAGGGCAACCACCAGCGCGCTCGAGCAGTGCTTCAACCTGTACTTTGTCTGCAAGGACGATGAGGGAAGGGCGAGGGTCAGCGCCTATCCCGCTAGCGTCTGCGGCTGCACCTGGGACGATGCCAACGATTGTCTAGAGGCCGCGCTGTTCGTCGTGTCGATGCGCAAGGACACGACCACCAGGCAGTACGAGCCCGACTGGGTGAACGTGGTCACCCACGACCACCTCATCAGGATAAGGGTGGACGAGCGCGGCAGATGGGTTGCCGAGTACGAGAAGCACGGGCTAGAGCACCTTCCCGTGTTCCTCGCGGCCTACGAGCCAACGCTTGAGCGGCCCTTTGGCACCTCGCGCATAACGAGGGAGGTCATGGGCTACATAGACAGCGCCGTGAGGGCCAACGTAAACGAAGAGATTGCCGCAGCGTTCGCGGCCTCTGCCCAGAAGTACCTGCTGGGAACCGATGGAGACCCGTTTGAGAACGTGAGCAGGTGGGACTCCTACATTGGCAGCATCTTCAACATCGACCAGACCGAGGATGGCGTCATACCCCAGTTTGGGCAGCTCCCGCAGCCGTCGATGGAACCGCTCAACGTGCACTGGCGGATGCTCTGCGGGCGCATGAGCGCCGCAACGGGCATCCATGTGAGCCAGTTTGGGCAGGTGCACGACAACCCTGCGAGTGGCGAGGCCATCTACGCGGAGAACGAGCCGCTTATCCTCAAGGTGAAGGACTGGAACGAGGACGTAAAGGACGTGCTCACAGACGTTGCGATAGCGCTGCTGGCAACCGAGCAGGGCACCACGTTTGACGCCATAGACTCTCTCGACCTTGGGATCGTTGCGAACATGCCCAACCCGGCCATGCCGACCCTCGCGCAGCAGACCGACAGCTCCGTGAAGATCGCCTCTGCCGTGCCTGGCTTTGCGAACACCAAGGCCTTCTGGATTATGAACGGATTCACCAACGACGAGGCGGACAGCATCATGAGCCAGCTACAGGACGTGGAGACCAGGCAGGCGTCAAACGCCATCGTAAGCCGCCTCTTCGGTGGCGGGATGAGTGGGGGCAGCGCAGATGGAGATACCCAGTAGCCACATCAAGAACTACAGCGCAGCCGTAAACGAGACGGTTGAGAGGATCCAGAACGAGCTAAGAGCACAGCTTAGGCTCATCGACTACTCGAAGCCCATAGACGAGGTTCGCAATGAGGTCATAGCGATAATGGATGCCTACTGCGATGCCGCGTCTATTGTCGGAGCACGCCTGTCCGCCGAGTTCTACGCCAACACACGGAATGCGGCAACAGGAGGCTATTACATACCGTCGCTGCAGACGGGAAGAGACCCGCGCGACACCGAGAATGCCGTGAGGGCATTCATAGAAACGCTCATTGAGGGCGAAGAGGACGCGGAAGAAGAGTTTGAAAACCTTCTGGTGGAGCGCGTTGAGCTTGAGGCCAAATGGTCGATTGCGCGCAACACCATTGATAACGTCCGCATCGACCCCCTGAAACCGCGATTTGCGAGGGTACCGCAGGGAGAGAAGACGTGTGACTTCTGCATCATGCTTGCCAGTCGCGGCCCCGTGTACCTCACCGAGGAAAGCGCCGGTGCCTTCACGTCTTTTCATAACCACTGTGACTGTAAGGTGGTTCCCTTCTTTGACGAGAAGACCACAGTCGCGGGATATGACCCTGCAGCGTATTACGAGCAGTACCAAGAGCTCATGAAAAACCCGACCTTTGCGGCCCGCATGCAGAGAGCTTCGGCACGCGCACAGGAGCGGGCAAAGGAACGAAAGAAGCTAGGCAAGTAGAGACCAAGGCCCTGCAAAGGGCCTTTCTCATACAGAAACCCCGCACGGGGAAGCCAGCCAGTAAGCGCGCCGCATGGCGCATAAGATGCCCTGTACAGGGCGGAAAGCAGGTGCCTCATGGCAGAACAGATTATCGACCAGGACGAGCCGCAGGGCAACGAGGGCGGTAAAGAGCAGGAGACCGACTACAAGAGCCTCTACGAGCAGATGAAGGCCGAATCGCGCAAGTGGGAAGGCCGTGCCAAGGCCAACAAGGAGAAGGCGGACAAGTGGGATGCGGCATCAGGCGGCAATGAGTCCGTCGAAGAGCGCATCGCAAAGCTCGAGTCAGAGAACCAAGCCATGAGGGACGCAAAAGAGCGGCACGATCTTGTGACAAAGGTTGCTGCCGCCACAAAGCTTGAGTATGACGTTGTGGCCAGCCTGAACGGAACCGACGAGGAAACGCTTACCAAGCAGGCCCAGGCGATAGCCGGTCTCAAGCCCAAGGGTGCGCCCAACGCACCAGAGGCGGGAAAGTTCCCGCGCGCAGACAATGCCAAGGACGATGACAAGCGCAAGTTTGTTCGTCAGCTCTTTGGTGAGGAATAACAAGCAAGGAGGCTAGAAATGCCCAACGCTCTCAACACCTCTCAGATCGTACTGCCTAAGTCCGTCGTGCCCGTCATTGGTACGAAGATGAAGGACACTTCCACCATCGCCGCGCTCTCTCCCGCAGAGCCCGCCATCTTTGCCGACAAGACCTACCTTGTCTTCAACGGCTCTTCCGAGGCTGAGGTCGTGGCTGAGGGTGCCGCCAAGGGCTCTTATGTCGACAGTCCCGGCACCATCGTTGCAAAGACCACGACCATTCAGACCACCACGCGCGTGAGCAACCAGCTACAGTGGGCCGACGAGGACAACCGCCTCGAGATCCTCGACGCTATTCAGGAAGACCAGGCAAAGGCCCTTGGCCGCGCACTCGATTACATCGTCTACCACGCGGTGAACCCCAAGACCGGCGCCGCAATCAGCAACTACACCGCGCTCTCTGCCGAGAGCACCGTCAACAAGGTTGCCCTTGGTGCCGCTACCGGCTCTGCGACCGATGCCCAGTTTGTCGCATCCTTTGACAAGCTCGTTGAAAAGGTGAACGACACCTACGAGATCAACGGCATCGCCATGTCCAAGAAGTATGCCAACGCCCTGCGCAAGATTCGCGTGCAGAGCACCATGGTGCGCCTCTATCCCGACATTCCGCTCAACCTGCAGGTTGGCAACCTCGAGGGCGTTGATGCTGCCGTCTCCAACACCGTCAACGGCGCACTGGTGGCCAACGCCACCAGCCCGGTTACCTATGGCACGGACATTCTCGCCATCCTTGGTGACTTCAACCTCATTCGCTGGGGCCTTGTGCGTGACATAAGGGCAGAGGTCATTCCCTACGGTGACCCCGACAACCAGGGCGACCTGAAGCGCTACAACCAGATCGCCTACCGCACCGAGGCAGTGCTGGCACATGCCGTCATTGACCCCGCCGCCTTCGCCATCCTCTATGGCGTAGCTACTCTCTCCTAGGAGGTATGAGCCATGGCCTTTGCGACGTATCAGGACATAGAGGCCAGATGGCGCACCCTCACCGCAGACGAGCAGGCGGTGGCTACCACGCTGCTTGACGATGCGAGCAACGTTCTCGAGAGCCTTGTAGAGATTGACGAGAGCGACGAGAAGCAGGCGGCAAACCTCAAGCAGGTCTGCTGCTCAATGGTCATTCGCTCCATGGTGGCGAGCGCTTCCAGCGCCTTTGGCGTTGACGAGCTGAGCGCCACCATGGGGCCGTTTGGCCGGACCATGCACTACTCGAACCCAAACGGGGACATTTACCTCACCAAGTTTGAGAAGCGCCTGCTTGGCATCAGCGGCGGCAGGGGGCGCATCCTGTACCCAGGCTATGGTCCCATCGACGATGGGGGCGGTGATTGGGTTGCTTAGCTTCCCCATGCCGTTTACTTCTGTTCCGTGCTCGATCTGGCTCGCACACGAGGGCGAGCCAGACGCATGGAACAACAGGGGCATAGAGTACGCCACCGAGGCCGACATTGAGACCACCTGCTGCTACGCCCCCGGCTCGAGCAAACCGGACACGGCAGACGATATCGAGGACGGCAGGCCGCACGGAGCCACGGCAACCATGACGTTCTTCCTTCCGAAGACAGTAGTTGCCGACCTGCGGGATGCCCTCATATCCTGCCAGCCACCAGACGATGCGGCACTCTCTGGCCGCAGGTTCAAGGTGGTTGGCGAGCCCTACAGCTATCCACGGGCCAACACGCCCGGGGACTACAGCTGGATGGTGGAGGGGGTGGAGTACCTTGGCTAGAGAGGGCTTTGTGCCGAACTCGGCAGGTTACGCAGCCGTGCTCAACGGTGACGATGCCTTTGAAGCCTGTGACTCTGCAGGAGCCAGAGTCTGCGGTAGCGCCAACGCAGCTGGTCATGGCGAGTACACGTATGACACCATCCGGGGACAGACACGCATACACACTCGCGTGAAGACGGCAGACACCTCAACCTACTACAAGGAACGACACACCCATGCCCTGCGCAACGCAGTAGGCCGATAAAGGAGAGTGGTCTGGATGAACGTGATAGACCTCGTGGTTGGGTTGCTCGAGGACGCCCTTGTTGTGCCGATATGCACCGACATTCCGAGGGACAGGCCACCGAGGATGGTGCTCGTGAGTCTTGATGGCGACTCATCCTCGGAGTTTTTGCTTACGCCAAGGGTCGCGCTTACCTGCTGGGGAACGTCTGACAGGGACGCCCACGAGGGTGCGCTGTCTGCCGTGCAGGCACTGCAGGACGCGGCCCTCGATCATCCGTACCTCAGTGACGTGGACCTTGAGACCATGAGCCGCGACGAGTGGTCGCGCACAGGACAGGGGCGCTATCTGGCAATCCTCAACCTAACAATCAACGTGGACGATTAGGAGGCAACATGAGCTTTGTTGCTAACAACAAGCAGAACGTCAGCACCGTGCGCGGCGTGAAAGACGGCTACCTCTTCCGCGCGCCCATCGGGACGGCTGGCGCACCCACAAAGGCGAACTTCACCACGTGGGCGCAGAACGTCCCGAACGGCTGGGACAACCTGGGCTACATCCCAGAGGGTGGCTTCACCGAGACGGCAGACCTTGGCTCCGGCGAGCCAATCCGCGACATCAACCTAGACAAGCTGGACGAGACTGACGCGGCTCCCACCGAGAGCGTCACCGTTGGCCTCATGGAGATGGCGAAGAACCCGCTCGCCGCGCAGTACGGCAGCGCCAACGTGACCGACGATAACGGCGTCATCGAGGTAAAGCACAACTGGGGCAACGCTGGCGAGCACTGCCAGTACGTCTTCCTGCTACTGCTCAAGAATGGCCGCATCTGGGTCAAGTACATCCCCGACGGCAAGGTCACCGCGCTCAATGACTTCACGGGCAACAAGACAACCGTGGCCCAGCGCGAGATCACCGTGTCGTACAACACCGAGGCCGATGGCAACGGCTGCTACGACTGGATTCAGAGCAACGAGACGCCCGCGCCGCAGCTCACCGCGCTCACGCTCACTGGCGGCACCCTCTCGCCGACCTTCGCGGCTGCAACGCGCGAGTACACCGCAACCGCAACGGGCACGAGCGTCACGCCCACAGCCACAGCCGCCAGCGGCAAGACCGTGGCAATCAAGTGCGGAGAGAACAGCTATGCCAGCGGTGACGCCATCCCCATCGTTACTGGCACCAACAAGATTGTTGTTACCGTCACCGACGATGCGACGGGAACCAAGGGAACCTACACCATCACCGTCACCAAGTCGTAGGCCTCACTGGCACAAACGCAAGGCAACCGAGACGCCCCGAGTGCTTGACCGCTTGGGGCGTCTTTCCAAAGGAGGACGAATGCGCACCATCGAGTTTCGTGGACATACCGTCGAGTACGACGAGACCTGCATCAAGAGCTGGAAGTGGCAGAAGGCTCTTGCATCGGGCAATGACGCCAAGGGCATTGCCGCCATCGAACGACTCTTCATGGGTAAGGACGAGGAAGTTGCCGACCTGATTGGCGATGACCTCAACACCATGGGTGAGCTGATCGCTGCCATCGCTGCAGAGAACCGCACGGCAAAAAACTAGCGTTCCTCGCCCATGCGGCGAGACACTACCCAGACGAGCTGCTTGCGGACTTCCAGGAGTCCTACGACCTCAATCTCTGGGAGATGGGGCTTGACGGTGATACGGACATTACGCCCGTCGAGGTGCGCCGTGCCGCTGCCCTTGCCTATCAGCTCCCAGCGGACAGCAGGGTTAAGAGGGCCATTGCACCGGAGGCATCGCACAGCACCACCGTGCAGCTCCTGCGGGAGATAGAGCACAACCAACGCCTATGGCACTGGGCGCACACAAAAGAAGCATCTAACGACGAGACGCAGCCACCACGCATCGACCTGCCCGGCGAGGCGAAGGCCTACGAGATGGCCGTCGAGAGTGCCGAGAAGCAGGCTCTGGCCACCGCTGATCTGCTTGGGATAAAGCTTTAGGGAGGTGACTGAATGGCAGAGCTAGGCAGCTACTACATCACAATCATGCCCTCGATGAAGGGGTTCACCAATGAGGTAAAGAGCCAGCTTGGAGACCTTGGCACGTCTGGCGGCAAGGACTACAGCACGGGATTCATGAACGTGCTCAAGGGCAGCGCCATAGGCACCGTCGTGGGCAACCTTGCCAGCAAGGTAGGCGGGGCCCTTGTAGACGGCCTTGGGACTGGCATCAAGAGGCTCGACACGCTGCAGAACTTCCCGAAGGTCATGGAGGGCCTTGGCTACAGCACGCAGGAGGCTGACAGGTCCATCAGCCTCATCATGGACCATTTGGATGGCCTGCCTACCGCCACGCAGGACATGGTTACGCTCACGCAGGCCATCTCCGACTCGACAGGTGATCTCGACCTAGCCACACGTGCTGCTCTTGGCTTCAACGACATGATGCTTGCCAACGGCGCGAGCAGCGCCGAGATGGCGCAGGCACAGGGCGTGCTAAACAGGATACTTGGCAAGGGCAGCGCCACCGTTGCGCAGTGGCAATCGCTCACATCCGTCATGCCCGCCCAGCTTGGGCAGGTGGCACGCCACATGCTTGGTGCTGGCGCCAGCACCGAAGACCTGCACAAGGCGCTCGAGGAAGGCACCGTGAGCTGGCAGGACTTCCTGCAGGCAGTGGTGGAGCTGGACGAGACCGGCGAGGGCGCAATGGACTCGTTCTACCAGCAGGCCATCAACAACAGCAAGGGCATCGGCACGGCGCTAGAGAACATCCCAAACCGCATTGGCGCTGGATGGGCGAAGATTCTTGATGCCATTGGTCAGGAGGAAATCAGCGGCACCATAGACAAGATGAGCTATGGCATAAGGGACGCCATGTACCGCGCCGCCGATGGCGTTGCGTACCTCAAGGAGCAGATCGTCAACAGCAGCATTGGCGAGAACCTTGGGAAGATTGGCGAGGGCGTAAGCCAGGCGTTCCAGAAGATAAGCGACGCGGCAGGCGAAAAGCTCAAGCCCGTGGCTGACGGCATCGTGTACCTCATAGACAACGGCCTGCAGTGGTTCGTGGACAACAGCGACACCTTCTCGACCATAGGTGACATTATTGGCACGGCCTTCGATATCATCTGCACCTCGATAGAGAAGCTTGCGCCGGTTGCACAATGGCTGTGGGAGGAAATACTGCAGCCGCTTGGCGAGTTCCTTGGCGGCATTTTCGTCGAAGCGCTCAACTTGGCGAAGGACGGCCTGCAGCAGTTCCTAGACACCATAGAGCAGGCCGACTTCACCGCCTTTGTCGAAACGCTGCAGAGCGCCAAGGACACCATAGTCGAGTTCTTCACGGGAATTGCCGAGACCGTCACAACCTGGTACGAGAACATAAATCAGGGGCTTACTGACGCAGGCCTCAAGTTTGACGAGTTCAAGCAGAACGTTGGCAATGCCGTCGAGGGAGTCAAGCAGTTCTTTGCCGACCTAAAGGCCGACTTCGACAACACCATCAACCAGATCAAGCAGAACCTGGCCGACAACGCGGAGCAGTGGAAGCAGTTCAAGACGAACGTCTCCAACGCTATGACCGAGCTAAAGACCAAGCTGACGGAGATCTGGAACAACATCAAGACCACCATCACCAACGAGTGGAACAACATCAAGTCAACCACCACCAGTGTCATGAGCAACATCCAAAGCGACGTGACGAACAAGTGGAACGAGATCAAGACGAACATCACCAATGCCGTCAACTCCGCGAAGCAGGCCATAAGCAGCGGCTTCGAGGAAGCGAAAAGCGCCGCGACCAGCAAGTTTCAGGAGATTGCCAACGGCATCCAGAGCAAGATGCAGTGGGCGCACGACCAGGTGTCGAACATCATCAGCAACATCAAGGGGCTGTTCAACTTCTCGTGGAGCCTGCCGAGGCCGAAGATTCCGCAGATCGGCGTGAGCTGGCGCAACATAGGTGGCATCGTAAGCATCCCGACCTTCTACTTCGCAGGATGGGCCGCAAAGGGCGGCGTCTTTGACTCCGCAACCATCATCGGCATCGGCGAGGCTGGACGAGAGGCCGCGCTGCCGCTCAACAGGAAGACCTACGGAGAGATAGCGCGCGGCATATCCGACGAGATGGGCGGCAGCGGTGCCGCCATCACCATCACCGGCAACACGTTCGTCATACGCGAGGAAGCCGACATAGACCGCATTGCCGAGGCATTGGCACGCAAGACGAGGCGAGAGACGGGGGCCATGGCATGAGAAGGACGCAGGTGACCTTTGACGGCTGTGAGCTCACGAGCCTTTTTGCCGTGTCCGACCTGCAGGCGCCGCTCTTGCCGCGCACGCTCGACAGCATGGCCGTGCCCGGCCACGATGGGAGCCTGCTCGCCGGGGTGCGGCTTGCGCCGAGGTCCATAAAGCTCAGGCTCACCGTGCTAGACAAAACGATAGAGGGGAGGCAGGCGGCATCGCGCATGCTTGCCTCCATCCTTGCCGTGAGCGAGCCCAAGCCGCTGGCGCTGAGCATCGACGAGGGGCTTTGGTACCTCGCCATGCCCAACGCCACCGCCAAGGGTGACCGCTACCGCAACGCCATCACCTACGACGTGGAGTTTGTGGCAAACGACCCGGTTGCATACGGTGCCCAGAAGGTGGTCACCGTGCCATCGGGCGGCTCCGTGACCTTCAACGTTGGGGGCACGTACCACACCATGCCGCTGGTGTCGGCGCCTGCCGCAGCCAACGGCACAGGCGGCTTCTGGCGGCTGCGGCTTGACGATGGCAGCTACCTGCTCGCCACCGTGCCCGGCGGCGTGTCTACCGCATCGGTCGTGGCCGACTGCGAGAGGCGCACGCTCAAGGTGGGCGGCGCCACGGCGCTGCTTGTTCCCGCAGCCGACTGGCTGGTGCTTGAGCCCGGCGAACGCACGCTTCAGATGACCGGCACCGGGGCCGCGACCGTCACGTACTACGAGAGGTGGGTGTAGTGGCCGACATACGCATCATGGTCTTTGACCGCCTCGACACGTACCTCTTCGACATAGACCCCACGCAGGTCATGGACGCCACCTATGTGGACGCCATCAACGGCGAGCACAGCGTGACCATCACCACGGCGCAGGAGCTGAGCAAGACCGACCGCCTGGTGATACGCGACCGCATGGGCGTGTGGCACGAGTACGTGGTGTACGGCATCGAGGAAACGCACGATGCCAGGGAGTACTACTGCATATGGTCGCTGCAGTACGACCTCATGGGCACGTTCATAGACAACCAGTACGGGTGCGGCATCGTGCCGGGCCACGCATCGGTGCCGCAGACGCCACGCAAGGCGCTCGAGTGCGCTCTTGAGGGCACCACGCGCTGGGCGATAGGCACCATCACCGTGACCACCGCAGCCGCTGCGAGCTTCTATCGTCGCAGCGGCTGGGAGGGCATCAAGACCGTGCTCGAGATGTGGGGCGGCGAGCTATCCGCCACCATCACCGTTGGCCAGGAGGGCGTCATTGGCCGTGCCGTGAACCTGCTCACGCACGTGGGCACCGCCAACGCCACGCGGCGCTTTGACTACGGCCACGACGTGACCGAGATAAAGCGCACCGTGGACGATGAGGTGTGGCCGTGCCGCATCGTGCCGCTTGGCAAGTCGCAGGCCACCGAGAACGGCGGCTACACCAGGCGCCCCGACATAGCCGAGGTGAACGGCGGCGTCAAGTGGCTGCAGGACGATGAGGTTGTGCCCTACACGCGCATCCCCGCGCCCAACGGCACGTGGGAGTACCCCACCGTGATCATAGAGAACAACACCTACGAGGAACCCGCCGACATAAAGGCGTGGGCATTGGAGCACATCAGCGAGTACACCCGGCCCAAGGTGTCCTACGAGGCGAGCGTGGTCCAGCTCACACAGGCCGGAATGAACCCGCACGGCGTGGCGCTTGGTGACAACGTTGCCGTTGTGGACAGGACGTTCTGCGAGGGCGGGCTGCGCATCACCGCGCGCGTGGTGAAGGTCGTGGGCAACCTGCTCGACGCCTCTGACACGAAGCTCACCATCGGCAACGCCCTGGAATCTCTGAGCGCGAGCTTTGGCGGCATGAGCCGGCGCATCAGCGAGGTGTCCGACGTGCTTGCCAACTCTCAGCAGTACATGTCAACTGCCGAGTACGTGAGCAACCTCATCGGGCGCATCAACGGCGAGGCCAACGCCACGGGGGGCTACACCTACATCACCGAGGGCGAGGGCATGCGGACCTACGACAGGCCCGTGAGCGACCCGCTGGTTGGCGCCGAGGCCACGCAGGTGGTGGAGATCAAGGGCGGCAACATACGCATAGCCAACAGCCGAACCGCAGCCGGTGACTGGGACTGGAAGACGGTGCTTGTGTCCGGGCACATCGCGGCAGAGCTGATAACTGCCGTGCGCATCGTCTCGGGCATGATAGGCAACGTGTCGGGCAGCTACTGGGACCTGGACCAGAACGAGCTGGTGATAGCGAGCGGGGCCACGATTGGGGACCGCAGCGTGTCCGACGTGCTGGATGACGTGGACGCAACCATATCGGGCGTGGACGTTGAGTTTGCCAGCAACCAGGACAGGACCACCGCGCCGCAGACCGGGTGGAGCACCACGGCGCCCGCCTGGCAGAGCGGGTGGTACATCTGGCAGCGCACCGCCACCACGACGCCAGAGGGCGTGACCTACAGCGCGCCGACCTGCATCTCTGGCAGAGACGGCGATGGCGTGACCGTTACGAGCATAGAGTACGGCACCAGCCAGTCAGCCGCCACCGCGCCGCAGACGTGGAGCACCACCGCGCCCACCTCCATAGCGCAGGGGCTGTGGCTTTGGGTGAGGACCAACTACAACAACGGTGACAGCACCGTGACCAAGAGCTACATAGGCACTGACGGTAGCGACGGCGCATCGGTCTACGTGCAGAGCAGCACCAAGTCTGGCGGCACCACCACCGTCGTGCTCAGCGACGGCACCACCTCGACCACGCTTACCATCGTCGACGGCGAGGACGGGGACGATGGCACCAACGGACTCAACGGCTACGTGCACGTGGCGTGGGCCAACAGTGCGGACGGCTCGACCGACTTCTCGACCAGCGTGAGCGCTGGCAAGACCTACATTGGCGTCTACACCGACAACACGCAGGCCGACAGCCAGACCTACAGCGACTACTCGTGGAGCCTCATCAAGGGCGCGGACGGCACGGACGGCGAGGATGGCATAGGCATCACTTCCGTCGTGGAAGAGTACTACCTCTCAAGCTCGAACACCACGCAGACCGGCGGCTCGTGGAGCACCGACCAGCCCGTGTGGCAGAGCGGCTACTACATCTGGACCCGCAGCAAGATCACGTGGGACACCACGCCAGCCACCACCACGACCACGACGCCCGTTCTGGCAAAGGCCATCAACGGCGCCAACGCCACGGCGAAGCAGGCGTCAGACGATGCGAGCGACGCGGCGAAGACGGCCACCAACTACCTCACGTACTCGTCAAGCTCCGGCCTCACGGTTGGCTACAGCGGGACCAGCGCAAAGACGAGAATCAACGGCAGCGGCGTCACCGTGTACAACGGCAGCGGCACCGACGTGGCGAGCTTCGGCAGCACCGTGAGGATCGGCCAGTCTGGCGGCGAGAGGATTACCGTCAGCTCATCGAGCATCGACATGTACAACTCGAGCAACGAGAGCATGGCTTCCATCGGAAGCAGCTCAATCAGGCTTGGCAAGTCGAGCGCCCAGAGGGCTGCGTTGAGCACGACAAGCTTCGACCTGTATGACTCAAACAACGTGAGCTACGCATCGCTTGGCAGCACGTTCAGGCTGGGCAAGTCAAACGGCGCCCACTTGAGCATGAGTAGTTCGTCATTCAGCTTCTACAACTCAAGCAACACCGCGATAGCCACCTTCTCGACATACGGAAGCTACGGAAAGCTCGACACCTACCAGGTCGACTGCACCTCTCTAAACGCAGGTTCGGTTAACGTAACCAGCGGCATGAGGGTTGGCGCAGCCAGCTACGGTGACAGCTTTACAGTGCTGGCCGTTGGCACCAATACCGTCTCCTTCTCGAATTCCACCGTTGCTACGCTTTTCACTGGGACGTATGTCAAGAACTACATCGTTGGAAGCGGCGTTGCGTACGACAAGCTAGCCGTGTTCATCAGCAACGGCGACTACAACGCCTACTCGGGATGGATCGTCGGCAGCGTAGACGAGAGCTGCAACGTCAGGGCGCACGTCGCCTCTGCCTACACGGGCACTGTCCGATGCGACTACATCATCGTGAGGCTCGCATAGCGAGCGGGTAAGGAGGTGCCATGGCACTAGAGAGGCCAGTGAGGATGGAGGACGGTACGGTGCTCCGTCACCATGAGGTTGACTACATCTACCAATACGTCGGCAAGCTGACCACCATAGAGGTCACGTCTTGGGAGACCGCCGAGAAGCTGCCTGACGGACTCATACGGACCACACGCCTCGAGCGCGACTACACGGACGGCATGACCGAGGCGGGGGCCTACGAGGTGGTTGCCGCGAGCCCGGAGTTCGCCGAGTGGGTTGACCCATCGCAGGAGGCGCTGGACGCGCTCATACCAACGCTCACCGACGAGCAGGCCGAGGTGATACCGCAGGTCTGGCCGGGCTGGGACGTGGGGGTTGCCTACGCCATGGGTGACCGCGTGCGCTGGGATACGGTGCTCTGGCGCTGCCTGCAGGCCCACACCTCGCAGGAGGGGTGGGAGCCTGACCGGGCCGTGTCCCTCTGGGTGCGCACCACGCCAGAGGGGACCATACCCGAGTGGGTGCAGCCCACGGGGGCGCACGACGCCTACGCGGCTGGTGACAGGGTGAGGCACAAGGGCTCCGTGTGGGCGTCAGAGGTCGACGCCAACGTGTGGGAGCCGGGGGTGTACGGATGGCGTGCCGAGTAGCGGTGGGAGGTGAACCACTTGAACCAGTACAACCTCAATCTTGACCTTGACAAGGGGCCGCTCCGCTCGCTTGGCAGCGACTACGGGGGCGTGACCCTTAGGCAGGGTGACCGGCAGGGGTGCGTGATCGCGGCGGACCTCTACGACCATGGCGTGAGATTCACGACGGCGGGCCTCACGGCCTTTTTTGTTATGGAGCTGCCTGACCACGCGCACTACTACTGCGCGGGGTGCACCTACAGCGAGGGCACGGTGAGCGTCACCGTGGACGAGCGGTACGCGGCCAGCGTGCCCGGCAAGACGGTGGGCTACTTCGAGCTGAGGCAGGGCGATACCGTCATAGCCTCCACCCGCTCGTTCGGCGTGACCGTATTGGAGGACGCGCGCGAGGGCCACACGGCTGGCGAGAGCTACGACAGCCGCATAGACGACCTGATAGCCGCTCTGACAGCCGCGCTTGCGGCTGCGCAGGCCGCGACGGCGGACGCCACGAGCGCGGCCACGAGCGCGACCAGCGCGGCATCAAGCGCTACGAGCGCGGCCACGTCCGCCACGTCTGCCGCATCGAGCGCGAACAGCGCGGCCACGAGCGCCACGAGCGCCGCCACGAGCGCGACCAATGCCGCGAGCGCGGCCACCACGGCAACGAGCAACGCAAACGCGGCCGCCACTGCTGCGCAGACGGCCACGACCAACGCCAACGCGGCCACCACGGCTGCGCAGACGGCCACGACCAACGCCAACACCGCCACGGCTGCGGCGCAGGACGCCACGAGGCGCGCCGACGAGGCGGCGGCACGCATGGGATACAACGCATACTTGGACTTCCACGAGGTTGAAGGCAAGCGCTACCTCTCCGTGGTAGTGCCGCAGGAATAAGGAGATGAGTTAATGCCTACAGGCGAATACACACACGTAGCGACCGAGGAAACCTTGCAGCGCATCGCCGGGAGCCTCGAGAGCATCGCTAACCAGAAGAAGCTCGTCTGGGATGACGAGAACGGCTACTACAGCAACCAGTCCATCAAGGAGATGCTTGACTCGTACTGCAACGGACTCGCCTATGGCGTGAGCATCCCCAAGGGAAGCGCCACGGCGTGCACCAAGTTCGGCGCCAACTCCGGCATTGCCGTGCCCACGCCCGGCTACGTTGGCGTCCCCGCCATCGACCCCTACACGATGCTGGGGCCGTTCGTGCACTTCGACGTCAACGGCTACGTCGAGGCTGACGGCACGCCACACGTGACCGCCATCGACGGCGATGGGAACTTCAAGCGCGACGGCAGCAACGGTGACGTGTGGACGCTGGTGCCCAACCTCTGGATTCGCGTGAACGAGGGCGGCGCCAACGCTGTCACCGTCAGCGTGAGCGACAGCAAGATACCCGGCCTCGACCCGTGGCCGCAGGACAAGCTGCCCAACGCCACCAAGCGCCCCTACTTGCTCTTTGCCAAGTACATCGGTATCAAGGGTTCTGACAACCTGATGCACAGCTACAGCGGCTTCAAGCCCTGGAACCGCAGCATAAGCCATGACACGCTAATCAGCGCGACGGCCACCGCGACCACCGGCTACAGCGGCAAGAACGTGGCCGACGATCTGTACGTAAAGGTCATGTTCCTGCTCAAGTACGCCACCAAGGACAGCCAGAGCGTGTTCAAAGGCTGCACGGACTACAACCTGCAGTACGCGCCTGCTGTAGCCGAGACCGGCGTGACCCGCGTGATCCTCACCAACGCGCAGGCGGCAAACCTCGTGGTTGGCTCCGCGATGATGTTGGGCACGCATGCAGGCGACAACCCCGGGAACGACCGCAACACGGGAGTCAACTACAACGTGTTCGACGGGCTGCGCATCCTCTCCATTACCGACTACGACACCGACCACAAGGCCGTCAACTTCGACACGGCCACCACGTTCGACACCGACACTACCTACCTGCTCTCTACGTCGCCGTGGTTCTCCGGGTGCCTGGATGACGTGGAGGGTGACGGCACGATCACCAGCGCGGGCCGCACGAGCGGCAAGGAGCCGTTCAAGCTGCAGGGCATCGAGTGCTCTGTGGGACTCTTGGAGGTTCTGGGCAACGTCATCCTCAGCAGCGACGGCAGCACCGGCTGGGAGCCCTGCGTCAACGTCGACAGCAAGAACGAGGCCACCAGCCTCACGACTAACTACACCCACACGGGCAAGTACCTGCCGAGCGACACGGCAGACGGGTGGAAGTACCCGCTCTACCCGACATTCGCAAACGGCCTCATGTTCGGCAACAACGCTGGCGGCTCCACGTCGACCGGCATGTGCGACGGCGAGTACTGCCTCAAGACGGAAACCAGTGGGACAAGAGAGTGGCTGGGCGTTGGCTACTTGTACTTCGGCGCTTACGCTGGCCTGTGGTGCGTGGTCGGCATCAACGGCCTGACCAGCGCCTACTGGAGCATCGGCTCCCGGCTCTCTGCCCTTGGCCGTGGCCGCGCAGCGGCCTAGCGGGGTGAATTCGCGCTAGCGAAGAGGGGGCGCAAGCCCCCTCAGACCTTACACACATGGGGATTTGGGACGCACGGGGTCACATGTTTCTTGGTGGCAGGGCGTTGGCAACTTGAACAACGGCGCTAACGCTGGCCTGTGGTACGTGAACGGCAACAACGGCCTGACCAACGCCAACTGGAACATCGGCTCCCGGCTATCTGGCAAAACGGCTCTCTCTATCCCGTCCCATCTACCGCCCGCCCGCCGGAGGGCGCAGGCGGCACGCCCGCTCAACCGAGCGAAATTGCCTTAAAGACCACTGGGTTGGTAGCCAGCAGACGCGAAGACTCAGCAGACAACCAGAGAGAGGATTGGTCTTTGAAGTCGTACTGCAAGGGACTGGTCATGGACCGGGACCACATAGCGAAGGCCTACGAGATTTGGAGCAAGGCCGAGTCTGGAAGAAAGAACGCATGGCGCGTGCCCAAAGAGCACGGCAGCGTTGACGCGCTCATCGACGAGCTTGCGGAAGAGATCGAGGGCAGGTGCCTGAGGCTCAGGCCCATACGGCACCACCTGCACATAGAGCCGACCAACGGCAAGGAGCGAGACCTTGGCATAGAGAGCGTCAAGCAGCAGGTGCTCGAGTACTCGGTGCTGCTCGCGCTGTGGCCGATGTTCGACGCCAAGCGCGGCTACTGGCAGGTGGCTGGCGTGAAGGGCAAGGGACAGAAGGCATGCAAGCGCGGGTTGCGGAGGTGGGTGAACGAGACCAGGTACCACAACAAGTCCGACGTGTACCACTGCTACTACGAGGTCTCGCACAAGGCCATCAACGCGCTCATCGAGAAGTACGTGCGCTCGACAGACGTGCTCTACTGCCACTCCGTCATAATGCGCAGCTTCGACCCGGAGGGCACGGGCAAGGGCATCCTCATAGGCAGCAGGTACAGCCTCGAGCTTATGAACTTCGTGCTCTCGTTCGGGTACCACTACGTGGAATCGCTGCACAAGGTTCGTCGCGGGAAGCGCATACCCCTCGTCAAGCACCAGATATGGCACATGGATGACGTGCTGCTGCTGGGCAACGACAAGCGCGATCTCAAGAGGGCCATGCGCCTGCTCGACACGTATCTGCAGGAGAACTTCGGACTTCGGCTCAAGGCCTGGAAGGTCTCGCGGACTGGGGACATAGAGCCGCTTGACATGGGCGGCTTCGTCGTGAGGCGGGAGAGGTGCACCCTGCGTGCCCACCTGTTCAACAGCGCCAAGCGGGCATTCGCCCGGATCAGGAAGCGACGGACGCTTCGGCTCGCCCAGAGGGCTTGCAGCTACTGGGGTTGGCTCAGGAACGCAGACTGTGACGGCTTCATATCCGACAACAAGATCAACCTGCTATTCAGGATTGCGCGCAAGCTTGTATCTCGCGCGGGAAAGGCAAGGCACCAATGCATAGAAACGAAAGCGCTACCGAGCTGACAGCAGTGCTCGTCGAGCAGTGCGGCTCCGGGGCCAACGTGTGGCTCCGCAAGAACATCCACACCGAAGAGAGGGAGCTTGAGGGCGGAGAAACCCAGACCGTGTGGGTTGCCGACGAGGTGCACGGCACCCTCTCGTGGGTTCCCACCACACAGCAGGTCGAAGAGGACTTCGACGAGATGTGGGAGGCCTTCGAGCTCGAGGGCAAGACCGACCGCGAGCTTGTGATGCAGGCCCTTGAGGCTGCTGAGCTCGCCCAGGCACAGGCTGACTTCACGGCAATCATGACCGACACGGAGGTGGGTTAATCATGGCAGCTAGCATCGAGGAAAAGGCAAAGCGCTACTACGACAAGGGCCTTTGGACCAAGGAAGACCTAAAGAAGCTTGTGGCCGCTGGCAAGCTCTCGCAGGCGGCATACAAGCGCATCGCCGGCGAGCCCTACAAGGCATAGCCGACACGGACATGACCGCTACGAGGCCATCCGCAAGGGTGGCCTCCTTTCGTTAGGAGGCGGAAGCGATGGACGTTTCGGCTTTGGCCGCGTGGGCGGCACCGATACTCTCAACCATCATCGTCACGGCGGCAACGGCGTCAATCAACGCCAAGATAGCCAGCGGCGAGCGCAAGCGCGACGAGGCGAGGGTCGAGACCGAGCAGAAGCGCAAGGTGGAGGCCGCGTGGCGCGACAGCATGACCGAGCACATGCAGACGCAGGACAGGCAGATTGACCTGATGACCAAATCCCTGCAGAGCACCATGCGCGCCACGCTCATACACAACGCAGAGAAGTACTTCACCCGTGGGAGCATCACGCCAGAGGAACAGGACAGCTGGTGCGACATGCACGACCGATACTCTGCCATGGGCTTCAACGGCCTGATTGACACCTACCGGGACAAGATTGACAGCCTGCCGCACGTGACCATAGACCGGCTCATAAGGGAGGACAACATATGATCTACCTCTTGCCAGACAAGGTGTACGACGCCATCAAGTACATTGCCACCATCGTCATACCGGCACTGAGCGTGGCCTATGTTGGCTTTGCCGGGGTGTGGGGCTGGCCCTACGCGGACGAGGTAGCGCGCACCCTAGCCATCGTAGAGACGTTCCTGTGCTCGATCATGGGCATAAGCGCGCTTACGGCAGTGAAAGACCCTGACGCAACCTGCGTACTGCCCAAGCACAGCAATGGAGGTGCGTGATGGGCGTGCGGGAGGACATAGTAGCCTACTGCCGCGACGTGATTGGCTGCTCCTACGACTACGCGCCCAGCGGCGGCGTGGAAGGCAGAAGCTACAACTGCAGCTACCTCAGCACGTGCGCCTACGAGGCCGCAGGCCTCGACATACCGCACTGGCAGGGGCACCAGAACGGCGATGGCTCGCAAAGCGACTGGGTGCGCCGCAACGGGCACTGGACCGAAGACCCCGCAGAGCTGATGCCAGGAGACCTCGTATTCTTCGGCAGCTCGCCAGACAACACGAGCCACGTGGGCGTGAGCCTGGGCGGCTGGCTGATGATTGACAGCGTGCCAGGCGGGGGCGTGCAGGAGAGGGAGCTGTACGGCAGCTTTGTGGGCGGCGGCTGGCCGATGCCAAACCTGCCTGGCGGCAAGTCCTCGCCGCCAGAGGTGTTTGGCGGCACCAACATGCGCGTCTCTTTCCCCTTTGGCATCAACGTGCGCGCCGAGCCCTCGACCGACTCAGAGATCGTGTACACCTACGAGCCGGGGGCCACGGTTGTCATAGACGGCATGACGGTTGCCAACGGGTTCTGCTGGGGCAGCTACATTGGCGGCAGCTCTGGGATGCGACGCTACGTAGCACTTGGCGTCAGCAACCTTTCGGAGGTGAGCAGATGAGCGAAAAGGAGCACAAGGCGCCAGCGCGGCCAAGCGTGCACAGATCAAAGGACGATAGGCGCATCGTCTTCGAGGCGTTTGCGTGCACGTTCATCATCACCGCGTTTGTGGCACTGGGCGTTGCCCTGGTGCTTGGGCTGATCCAGGCTATCAAGATGGTGGTGGCATCGCTTGTGCTGGTGCAGTAGGGTCATGCGCCCAACTTTCCGCTAGTTGCCTGGTAGTTTCCACGCTCGACAAAACCGCAGGTAAACGGCTTGTTCTAAGCCCATTTAAGGCACCTTTTAGTTGCCAGTCGACTATTTACCCATGGTTTTTACGACTAGGATACGACTAGAAGAGGCCGACTTACGACTAGGATTTTGGTTTAGCTAAACCTCAGTCGGTGTTGAGTGATGGTCAGTGTTTGCTCACTGAACAAAGGCGGATGAACAAACAGGGGCGTTCACACGCGCACCAACGCGCACCAAACATACGGACAAACACGGACAAATACGGACAGTCACAGACAGAAATTCGCAGCTACGGACAGCTAGATGGGCATGTGTCGCGCCCTCTCAAGGCGGAGATCACGAGTTCGAATCTCGTACGGGCTACCAGAAAATATGCAGGTCAGGGATTCGTCCCTGACCTGCTTTGCTATACGTGCGCACCAATGCGCACCACGGGAGGTTTTAGGCCTTCGCGGCCTTCTGCATGCCCTCGCCCTTTTGCCTGCCGCCCTCCACGACAAAGAGCTTGCCCATGCGCTCCGCTGCCTCCATGTTGTCTGGCATGAGGTAGTTGCTATAGGCAACCCTCTCGCTGTGGCCGTGCATGGCCGCGTTGAGCGAGTCGGTGACGCCAACAGCCTGCATCATGGTCGTGTGGGTGTGCCGCATCTGCTTGAGGTGTATGAACGGGATGGCCGGCTCCTCGAGCATCACGCCACGGGACACGTGCGTTGCGGGGTTCCTGGGCATGTGCCTCGATTCCTTGTTCACTGGCTTCCACATGTTTGCCCATCGCCTTGACGCATTCTTTGGGGACACGTCGCACACTGGCTCGTCGGGATCGCGCCGCAGCTCCCAGAGACGTGACCCAAAAGGCTCCGACACGGCCACGATGCGCAGCTTCTTGTTCTTGGTGGTGAGCCTGCCGTCCTTGGCGGTGTTGGCGGCGTGCACGGCTATCTGGGTGACCTCTCGCCCACCAGGCACCGCTATGCGGCGCACATCCCTCCACCTGAGCGCAAGCGCTTCCTCGCGGCGCAGTCCAGCGCCGACCATGGCGAGCCAGCACGTCTCTATAGGCAGACACCGCAGGCGCTCCATGGCAAGCAGTATCGTAGGAACGTCCCACACGTCCTTTATGTTCTCGATCGCGGCAAAGGGGTCTGCCTCATCGTCAATGCCCGTGAAGTCCTTGTTGCCAACGTCTCCGGGCAGCTCGAACTTCGCGCTTGCGCATGGGTTCGCCGACAGCCTGCCCTCTCGCACCGCATGACTGAGCACGGCAGATAGCGCCTTCTTGCGCTCCTTCGCCATGGAGCGGGTCTTTGCCTTGAGAAGCACCGCCTGTATGTCGGCATGGGTGATGAGCGTTATGTCCCTGTCACCAAGCTCTGGTATCCAGGTGTTCGTCATCTCGGTTGTGTAGCGCTCTAGGGCGGCGTTGGTGATGCGCTTGCCACGGGTCACCTTGTAGGCATCCCACCAGCGTGAGAGCGTAAGCCCTTTGCCGAGGTTGGCATCCATGCCGAGCTTTGCCGCAAGCTCGAGCGCGACCCGCTCCGCCTCGGCATCGTCCTTGGCGAGCGCCCAGAGCGTGCGGCGCTTGCCGTCGTTTCTGTAGCCGCTCCTTACGATCACCTTGATTGTGCCATCTGCCATGATTCGCCGAGTGCCGAGCCTACGGCGTGGCGTTTTGTGAGAAGATGCCATGTGGCAACCTCCTTTTCTCTTTCTTGGTTGGGAGCCACGCCCTCACGTCTCTTTGGCCGGACACGTGGGGGCATTTCTCTCTATCTGCTTGATTAGCCTTGCTGAGCCAGCATCGTGCCAAGCTGCATGAGCAGCGGGCCAAGCCACGTCATGACGGTGACGGCGTTTGCGCCCAGCTCAAGGTACTTCCTGAGCTTGTCGGACACCGCAGCGGCATCGCCCCTCTGTGCCGATACGGCCAGCTCGCGTAGCAGCCTGCCAAGTTCGTCCCTGCATGATTTTGTGAGCCCGGAGTCCCTAGCTATTGCTTCCTCGGCATCGAAGAACACGGAGAGGTCGAGCCGCACCGATGCATTTGCGCTTGAGGTGGCGGTGACGGTTGTTGACTTTGAAGACGCCTCGCTCACATCTATGTAGCTGCTTATGGCGCCGACAAGGCCGTACCAATCCCTGTCCCTGGCGAGTGCAACGATGTTGCCGCCAATAACCGGCATCGCGGCGAAGGCGCCGACTATCTGCGCCGCAAGCGCCGCTTGCTGTCCCTCGTCAAGGGCGCCCTCTGCTGCGCTGGCGCACATGGCGAGCATGGACCTTGCATTACCTATGAGTACAGTCATTTATCACCTCCATACGGGGTCGTGGATATCCCGAGCTTTGCCTTTACCATCTCGACCGCCACCAGTACCGCCGTCTGCTTGATGACCTCCATGGTGGTGGAGCCTACTGCATCGGCCACCACCTTCTTTGTCTTCGCCCACACCGAGCCATCCCTGATGGCGTCAAGGTAGTCAGTGCCATCCCATGTGAGTCCTTCGATGGTTCCTCCCGTCACCTCGTGTCCCCATGCGTAGGACACCTCAGCGTCAAGAAGCCCATGGGCCACCATTAGTTCGACGTGGTATGCCACAAGAGCCAACGGATATCGCTCGTCCCTGCTGGCTATCACGTCAAGGTCAAATGGCTCGTCGGCCTTTTCCGTCTCGATCAGGATGTGCCTGACCAAATCCATGTCACGTTTCACCTGTCACCTCCTAGTTGGTCCTAGTTGGTCCTAGTTGGTCCCATTACTTGTCTCATTAGGACTGGAACTTGAGACAGAAACGAATTGCTAGTTACGTGGGACTACTCTTGCTCCTGCTCGCTCTTGCGCAAATAGAAGTTGGCGAAGACCATCCCATCGTCATCTGATGTGGTCATATCAACGAGTATGTCCGAATCAACCAGGAACACCTCAAAGTCGACTGTACCGACGTTACCAAACTTGTTGCCGTTCACCAGCAGGCGCTTTGCCGGATAGTCCTCGACGCCACTGTAAAGAGTCTTTGTGTCCTCTCCGACAGACACGGAACCGCTGAATGGTACGCCATTTATGTCAAATGAGAAGTTGCTATCTGGCGTTATAACGGCATACGAACCGCCAAAGTCCTGCGTATTCTCAGTCATTGCCTCGTAGGTGCCGGTGATGCCGTGCTTTATATCAACGCGGTAAACGACATAGTTTGTAAGCTCGTCCACGATCTGCTCAGGCTGAGGCTCTTCTTCCGTCTCAGCCGCTTCCTCTTTCACTTCCTCAACCTCTTTGGCGTCATCATCCTTCTTGCGCGGCCTTGTGCAGCTAAACAAGGCAAGCGCGGCGCCAGCTATCAACAATCCTCTTCTCGTGATCTGCATTGTCGTGCTCCTTCCTAGTCCTTCATACTCTTTTAATGCTGGTCATTCTCGAAGACCATTCTTGCCATCTCTTCAAGGGGTACGCCAAGTGCATCAGCGATTGCCTTAGCTTTGCCTAACGTCGGCTCCTTTGCTCTCCCATTGAGAAGAGCGTGAACTGTTGATCTAGGAGAGCCAATCCTTCTAGCCAGCTCTGCAGGGGACACGTCTTGCTTCTCTAGGTAGTAGGCGAGCACCTTTGCGTATTCCATCGCTTCTCCATCCGTTCAAAAATCTGTACGTACAAAGTATTGCACTGTTCGATATTTTGTACAATACTAAGCGTGTACAAAGTTTTGAACGCAAAGGAGCAGACATGGTCTCGTTGCAACAGTTCGTCAATGACTATGTGGATGGTCACAACACAACGAAAGAAGCGCTTGCGAAAGAGGCTGGTATTGGTCGCACTTCTTTCTTCTCAAAGATTCGCGGAACCAGCGAGTTCACTTTGAGCGAGGCCTACCGACTTTCAAGCATTCTTGGCTGCACGATTGATGATCTGCACGCCATGCAAGTAGTGGCCTAGATGCCGTTCCTTGTCCTCACGCTCCTAGCCATCGCCATCATCTCGTATCGGATCGGCAGCGGCATAGGGAGCTAGCACTACCCCAAACGGACCTGCGGGACGGCATGTGCTTCCCCCACCCGTCTTTGTTTTGACTCCTGTTTCGACGTTTCCAGTGCTCTTGCTTTGCTCGCACATGCCGTCCCGCAGGTCCGTTTGGGTCGCACGACCGTACCTTGAGAAACGAATAGGCTTTGCGGAGGGTGGCAGAATGGAGCCCTTATATGGTCATCACGATTGACATAACGCCCGAAGAGTTGACGTTGGTGAGCACCATGACTAAGAAGGCAGAGATTGACGACGTGGCGCAGAGAATTGTAGAGCGGTTCTTAATCGCCACGCCATCAAAGGAAGCTAGTCAGCCTGTCTGACCCACTCGTGGTATTTGCGCAGCTCATAGCGAGACACGGCCATGGCTACGACGGCTGCGAAGGTTGAGGCGTCATTCTCGTCTTCGCGTGCTGACTCTGCGGCTGCCTCGATGATCTTGGTTCGCTCGTTGCAGCACTCGTCACTTGCAAGCAGTTCCTCAAACTCCCGGAAGTCTTTCATTTGCATCACCTCCTTTCTGGCACAAGCATAGCGCCATCCTCCACACAGCCTATTCATCCTCGTTCTTTGACAACCGTATCCGGCGCACGTCATGAGGGCTTGCCAGCGCACGCAACGGCTGGCCGGCTGACCGCTTGACGTGTGGGTTAACTACTCGAATGCAAGGAGGTAAGAAGGATGGGAGCCACATACAGCAGAGAAGACGTGATGCAGGCGCTGGTTGCGGCACTTCGCTACGGTGATGACATTGGGATAGCGGCCATGCACGGCTGCACTGGCCGTAGAGACTTCGATCTCACCGGCATCTCGTATCTTCACCCAGGAGCAGGCATTTTAGTGTGCATGTCGCAGGCTGCTGCCGACCTGCTGCTAGATGCCCATATCACCAATTGGAACATGCCACCTAACGAGCTTTCAAGATACGGCAGGGAGCAATGCAACCTCATCACGTTCAACCATAGGGAGGTGATAAACCATGATGACCAAGAGCCAGCTCAAGAAGATTAGGCGCCACAAGGCAATTGTGAAGCGCCACAACGTCCGCACCAACAACGACAAGTACAACCCGCCACTGTTTGCGGTGGGCCGTTCGCGCAGCTATCGGCTGTACAACATCTAGCAAAGGGCCCTCTGGTGGGCCAACACCAGAGGGCCACGGCATGAGATAGGAAGTAGCATGCCAACCTCAATTATACCTCAAGAGGAAGACGTGAACCAAGGCCTGATGGAGCACTATGCGGCTGTACTCGCAGACTTCAAGTGCCGCATGCCGCTCAGGAAGGCAGAAGAGGCGTACAACCTCGAGAACGGCGAGCTGAGAGCCGCTATAGACAACGGCCTGATTAGGTACTACCCAGCAGGCAAGACCCAGTACCGGGTAGGCCCCATGCAGGTTGCGGAGTACATCGAGAAGCACCGCACGCTACAAAAGGAACCACTCGCCGGCTGACCCCATGCACGGCCCATCGCCGTCCTCCTTTCCGGCTAGCCGCACCGCCATAGGGCCAAATATGGCTGTGCCGTGATAAGGGATACGGGAAAAAGAGACTTCTTGGCTTTACCTGCCACATGGGCTTGTTCATGTGTGTATACACCGCCCCTGTGGGCTGTGCATGGGCGATGGCCTTTTACCCAACCCAGAAAGAGAAGAGCAAGAAATGACAGCATCACAGAGAATGCGCTATCAGCGCCGGGCACGGCGCGTGGCCGAGGAACGCAGGGAGAGGGCCGAGCTGATCTACGGCATACTCACCCTGCTCTTTGCCCTTGCGGCCTTTGCCATTGCGGGAACCTCCGACTACGAGGACGAGGTTAGGCAGATCAGTCGCTGGGAGGACCGCGGCGTCACCGTGGCTAGGTGGTAGGGGTGGTTATGCATAACTGCAAACAATGCGTCTATCTCAGGCGCACCTCGCCATTGCAGAGGTTCCTGCGCTGCGACTACTGGGCATCGCCAGACATTGAGGGCGCAACGAAGTACGTGCCAAAGGGGTGGCGCACCCATGAGTACGCGGTGCTTCACTGCCACGTGCAGCCTGACGCGCCTGCCTGCCGCGCCTTCGAGCCAGTTTGGAGCAAGGATGCAGCAGCTTAGCATCCCGGACGATATCTATGTGCCGCTGGCGCAGATCGAGCAGGGAGAGGCCGAGGCCGCAAGCACGATGGGCGCAAGGCTCGCCAATCTGCTGGACTGGCTCATAGACACCCACCACTGCGGCAGAGACGTTATCCCCTATGCGGAGCGGCTTTGCCGTGAGTTTGGCCGCGTGGAGGCTGAGGACAGGGTTAAGGGCCTGCTTGCGCTCTGCGACCCTGACGGTGATTGGAGTCTTGCCGATGCCGACTACATGGGCATCTACGACCACGCCATCACCGACCATCACGTTATCTGGGACCGGGCATGGGCAATACGCATGCTGGTGCCCAGGGAGCTGGTGCCCAAGGTCTGGAAGTGCGGCTATGGGGCTACGCCCAAGTTCTTTGATTCGGAGGGCTCGTTGCTCTTCGAGAGCATCTACACGAAGGATGGCAGATGCCTGAGCCGAGAAGTGCGCAGGCGGCTGCTGGAAGAAAGGGAGAAAGGAGAGCAATGCTAAGGCACATCTCAGACCTGCCGATAACAAATAGCGCGTTCAAGCCGTCATACGTCGAGAAAGACCTGAGAGTGTTTGCGCGCAACAAGACCTACAACATTGCAGAGGTGATCATAGAGGGCCATGACGGCAGGCACATTGTCGATTGCCTCAGAAATGCTATCAAGCGTGACCCAGAAAAGTACAAGGGCATCTCTGCCGTTCGACGCAATGGCAGAGCCTTCCTGGTGCGTAACTTAGAGAGGTAGAGGCATGACCATTGAGGAAGTAGCAGAGTTTGCCAGGCTCGTAAGCCAGCAGCTCGAGAATAATGCGCCATGGCGCATTCCTGACCAAGACGGGAACGTGATTGACACCATCACCAAGCGAGAGCTTCTGGCCATGACGATGGGGCTTAACGCCATCAGTGTCTTTTCCACCATGGAGACGCCCAAGCTACTGAACGAGTACACCATTGGCGATCTGGCCGAGACGGCCAAGCGTCTCATGGATAGCTATGCCAACTCGCTTGGTGTGTTTGGGCTGCTGCAGCCGCAGGGGCCAGTGCCAGAGGGCGAGGGTGAGGGTGATGGCAAGGAAGCCTAAGCCGCTCACGCTCGCCGAGCAGGCCAAGCTTGACGAGCTGCGCGAGGAAGCCAAGAAAGACCCGCTGGACTGGTTCAGGCACGACAACAACGCCCACTCAGACGAGGGCATGCGACTCATCATAGCCGAGCACGGCATGGGGGCCTACGGCCTCTACTGGTGCCTCATGGAGCTGCTTGCGGCCCGCAGGGGCCACCTGTACGACGTGAGCACGGAGCTTGGCTGGCAGTTTCTTGCCAGGGACATGTCCCCCGGCGTCGAGATGATGGGCGTTGACGAGTGCAAGCGGTTCATAGCCATGCTTGCCGAGCACGGCAAGATTGACCGCGAGTGCTTTGAGGAATCCGGCCACATCATATCTGAGCGCATATGCAGAAACGCTGCGGAGCGCAACGAAAGCACGGCTCAGAACAAGTTTAAGGGCTGGCGCTCTGGCCGTGTGAGACGCGGGGAGGGTGAATGACTGGTACGTAAAAGGAACCGTGCTCAAGTACGGTTCCTTTAGTTTTCCGAACAGAAGTCGGTAAAGGACACGGTAAATGAATCCGAACGATTATATAAGATTAGATAAGATTAGATTAGATAAGAAAGGGGGTGCAGGGGGAAATGTTGAAAACACCCCGCGCCTCTCTGCAAAGCTGTGGCCTGCCCCCACGATCTGGGGCGAGCACGGAGCCATAGTCGCTGCCTCTGGCAATCCCCTACGCCCCATGGGGGCGATTAGATGAGCCTAGACCTAGACGGCACCCTCGAGTGCCTAAGCGACCTTGTGCGCTGCTACTCACGCATGCGCAACTTCACCGCCGAGCACATCACCAAGGCTTTGCTAGCGAGCCGCACGCTGCGGGAGGCCGGGTACAGGCCCGAGCAGAACGGCACGCTTGACCTGCGGCAGGCAAGGGCGGCAGTGAAGGTGATGCACCACTGGATTGGAGCCGAAATTGCCCATTAACCACGTCACCCTTGAGGGACACCTGACCAGAGACCCCGATATGAAGGTCACCCCAAACGCCAAAGTCGTTGTGTCGTTTGGCATCGCACAGAACCACAAGAGCGGAGACAAGGAATACACGCACTACTTCGAGTGCTTCAAGTACTGCTCGTCCGATAAGCAAGAGACATTCTTCATGGGCCTGCAGAAGGGCCAGCTCGTGGTGATAGACGGCGAGCTTAGGTACAGCTCGTGGATCACCAACGGCCAGAAGAGAGGCAAGGTCGAGGTGCTTGTGCGTGAGATCAGGCCGTACCCGCCACGGGACGGCCAGCAGGCGCCTGTGCCACATTCGGTGCCGCAGGCGCCCATCCCTACCGCTTCCGTGCCGCCTGCGCCGCCTGCAGAAGTCTATGACGAAGATATCCCGTTTTAGGAGGGCACATGAATGACACAGAACAGGTCATGGGGTGCCTGGTGCTTGTGGCATGCGGGCTTGTGTCCCTTGCCGTGTGCGTGATGATCGCCAAGAACTACGGGATAGCGACTGGGCTCTTCTCGTTCCTCATGATGCTGGCTTTTCTGATGCTCTGGGTTGCCTACGAGGTGTGGGAGCAGAGCAGGGAGGATGACTGATGGCATTTGTAGTTACAACGCGAGCCATAAACACAAAACTCGACACGGGAGCCAAGCTGCCGCATCGTGCCCATGCCACGGATGCGGGGGCCGACGTGTTCTGCCGTGCAGGCTTCACCATTGCCGCCCGTGGCTCTGCCATCGTCCGCACTGGCGTGCACGTGGAGCTTACACCGCACACGGCAGGCGTGCTCATGAGCAAGAGCGGCCTCTACATCAACCACGACATAGTGAGCACTGGCCTCATAGATGAGGGCTTTACGGGAGAAATCGTCGTCAAGCTCACCAACCTTGGGGACCACGCCTATCACTTTGACGCTGGGGACAAGGTATCGCAGCTCGTGGTGATGCCCGTGCTGTACCCGTCCTTTATGCAGGTAAGCGAGATTAGCGGCGGCGAGCGCGGCGATGCAGGTTATGGGAGCACAGGGGCCTAGAGAGGGAGTGATGGCTGTGAAGTTCAAAAAAACGGAAACTGTGACACTTCAAATCACCTCGGATTGCATGCAAAGGCATTTAGCCAGGACAGTTGGGGACATTGTCGCATCCACTAAAAGTGCCTTAGCTGCCATATTTATTGGAGCGGACACGCTAGACCGCGACCTACAGCTACAGGAGATAGCAGCAAGACTGAGTACGCAGCTGTATGACCAGATTGGCGAACTTGCAGACGACCCCGTTGAGCTGCAGGCGATTACAGGGATGGTTGCCACCAACTTGGCTACCACGTTCCTTGAGAGGGAGGAATACTACCAGTTTCTGCTCGACATAGATGGGATTGACCATGAAGGTTGACGGCTTCTGCATCTACTGCGGCGAAGAGGTGCTTTTGCGCGAGACCAAGCAGACGATCAGCGGCCTTCCCGTGCTGCAGTGCTCGAACTGCGGCTTCAAGGCAGACCACTTCTTCTGGTTTGACTCCGAGAAGTACGCAAACATGAAGGTGCAGTGGTGCCCCAACTGCAGGCTTCACATCCTTGGGGTGGTAGGCAGTGAGTAAGTCAAAGGAAGAGCGAGTGCACGAGCTCGTGTACAGCACCGACAGCAGGGAGGAACTGGGAGAGCGCATCTACGAGCTTGAGTCGCTTCTGTACAAGTACATCCCCATGGTTGCGTTTGCCTGTGGCAGCGAGACGTGCCCGTATTGGAACGAATGCAACAACATGGTCACCTGCAGGGCATACGAGGACGCCACCTTGAGGATGCGAGCCCTTGGGATGGAGGTGAGTGACGGTGAGTGACGGTAAGTACGTGGTCCTTTGGTCCTCCTACCCGTTCCTTGGCTATCACGGTGGCCGCTACGCAACCAACTGGTTCTTCCTGTTCCTGCTCAAGTTCCTCTGGGCAAAGAGCATCTACCCGATCGTGGACGTGGAGTACCGCGACCATGACCGTATGGACCGCATAGCCAGGGAGGCGCGTGACTGATGGAGTACATCGTAGACTGTGCCATCGTCCCCCATCCCACCGACCCGGAGCGCTCGCTTGTGCTCCCCGTGAGCATAGCCAGCCATGTGCACGAGCGCCTTATCAGGTGCCGCGATTGCGACTGGTGCATAGAGTACGAGGACTATGCGCCAGCCGCTGGGCTGTGCAAGCTCAAGCGCATGGCGCTATGGTCGCTTAACGAGTTCTGCAGCAGGGCCGTGCCGAAGGGGGGTGATTCCTAGTGCGTGTGTTATGCGCCTGCGAGGAATCGCAGGCTGTGACGGTGCTTTTGCGCCGGGGGGGGGTCGAAGCCTACTCGTGCGATCTTGTGCCAACGTCTGGCAAGCACCCGGAGTGGCACATACAGGCGGATGCGTTGGAGGTGATCAAGATGCAGTGGGACATGGTTCTGGCCTTCCCGCCATGTACGCACATAGCCGTCAGCGGCGCTAGGTGGTTTGAGAAGAAGCGCCGAGACGGAAGGCAGTACATGGGCATCGGGCTGTTTCTGGCGTTTACTGCGCTTGACCACGTGCCAATGGTCGCCATCGAGAACCCAATCGGCATCATGAGCGAAATCTACCGCAAGCCCGACCAGATCATACAGCCCTGGATGTTTGGCCATCCAGAGACAAAGGCGACATGTCTTTGGCTCAAGGGCTTGCCAAAGCTCGTTCCAACCAAAGACGTGAGAGCCGAGATGGATGCCCTGGCGCCAACGGAGCGCAACCGAATACACCACATGCCGCCTGGACCAGAGCGAGGGAAGCTACGCAGTAAGACATACCCGGGAATTGCCAAGGCCATGGCTACCCAATGGGGAGGTGTTACGCGATGACATTGCCAGAGGTCGACCTGCGGCACAACAGGAACGGGGTGCCATTCGTGCGCATCTCGCTGGGCGTCAACAAGGTAACCGGCAAGCGCATACAACGCTACAAGGAGTTCCCTGGCATGACCGACGATGAGGCACGCCTTGCCGCCGAGGCATGGGAGGCCGACGTTAGGCGCAGCTATGTGGGTGGAGTGAGCGACAGGCTTGGAGACCAGATAGAGCGCTACATCTCGTACATGGAGATTGATGGCAGGAGCTACAACACCGTTGCATCGTATAGAACCTATGCAAACTACTGCAAGCCCATAGAGCGCACGAGGGTGCGCGACGTGACGCCCACCATGCTCAACGACCTGTTCACGATGCTTCTCACCGAGGGGCCGCACGGCACGCCCCTGGCGCACACGACGGTGTACGGCTTCAAGATGTTTTTGCAGGGTGCCTATAGGCACTTCAAGAAGATAGGGCTGGTTGTGGATAACCCGGTAAGGGACAGCATGAAGATAATTGTCGACAGCCCGGAAGGCGTTGCCCTTGACGAGGAAGCGCTAAGGAAGCTGAACGAGTGGGTTGAGCGGCACCTAGACGAGGTGCCCACCACCACAAGCGGAGTCATGACGCGCAACGTTGCCTTTGCCATATACCTCGCCCTCTACACGGGGGCGAGGGTTGGCGAGGTGTGCGCCCTGCGCCGCTGCGACATACGCACCATGCAAAGGACCGTGAACATAAACGGTACCGTGGTGTTCACGAACAAGGGGCTTGTGCGCCAGAACAAGACCAAGGGCAAGAAGAGCAGGAACGTCACCGTGCTCGAGCGCAACATCAAGCGGATAAACGAGCACATCAGGTGGCAGGACGGCTACCTTGCAAGCCACAACTCGAAGACGCCCATCATCACCTGCAACGGCAAGCACATGACGCCTTCCCTCATCTCGCACAGGTTCACGGCGCTATGCCGAGAGCTTGGGCTTGATCCTGCCTATCACTTCCACACGCTGCGCCATACGCATGCCACGTGGCTTCTGCAGGGAGGGTGCGACATGAGGACCATACAGGAGCGGCTTGGGCACTCGAGGGTGGATATCACGCTGAGGCTCTACAGCCACGTGATGCCGGGCCGTGACGCACAGGCGGCAGAGGGCTTTGGTGCCGTCATGGACGGCATAACCGGCTAGTTCGGGGTGTGCAATAGGTGTGCAATGGCGCTTTTGGGCGTGACCTGCAGGCGTTGGAAAAACAGCAGGTAGACGCCAGAAAAGCTAGAAAAGACAAGGTTTTCAGTCCTATAAGGTTTAGTTGTTTTAACGGACGGTGGGGTGAGGGCGTTTGGCCGCGCTTGATTGGTTCGAGAGCATCAAGCAATTGCAGAAGAGCATCAATGAGCTACGCGATCAGGTGGAGTCTGCCTACGCCGCCGCTGGTCCCCACGGCCAGCAGATGGGAAGCATCGGCGGCGGTGGTGGTCGGCGTGACGCCCTTGCTGGTGTAGACAGCGTGATTGACTCGGGGGCCGCAGCCAGACTTGGCCAGGCACAAGCGGAACTCATCGAGCTGCTAGATCAGGCCACCGACGTGCTCTATGGCAGAAGCGGAAGCGGTGGCGTGGCCAAGGCCATAGGCCATGACGAGGCAGACATACTCTGCTTCCACTACCTGCAGGGCGAGGCGTGGTCGAGCATAGCCAAGCGCTACGACCCTGACACCACCAACCTGACCATGTGGTGCAAGTACCGCGCCCACTGGACCTGCAGGCAAATAGATCGGCTGGGGATGGATGCCCTGGCAGACTCGTGAGAAGGAGATAGGAAGATGATAGAAGCTAGCGACCTCTGGCAAATGTACAAAGAAGCGATAAATAACTATGCCTACGGCACAGAAAAGATGAAGATTCTACGGCTGTGTGCAATCTCGCTGATTGCGATTGTTCAAAGACTAGACAAGGTGCTCGAATCATTGCGTGAGGCCCATCATGGCAACTAAGGCTGAGGTAGAGCAGTGGAAGGGCATACTGTGTGTGACCCACGCGCACACAAGCAACCGCCTACAGCGTCTCAGCCAGACGCTCGATGATCGCCCGCACCGTCGTGCCCTCCACCGCAGCGGTGCGGCTGATCGCCTGCCATGCAGCCTCCGACACCACCGTGTGCAGGTCGTGCTCCTCGCCCTCATCGGGGATGCCGAACTCGGACTCGTACTCGTCAGCGTCCAGATGGGCCTCCGCCCAGGCGCGCGCGTCGTCGTAAGCGAGAGGCTCTATCGTGTCCACGGGGTCGTACTCGCCGGCCACGCGGTGCGCGAAGTACTCGCCCGTCCTCTTGCAGTAGAGCGTGGCGTTGCGGTAGTCCCTGCCGGTCCATCCGTTCGACCAGTACCCGACCTCGCGTGCCTTCTCGGTGTCGTACAGCTTCCCCTTTATTACCTTGCGCATGTCCGTTCCCTCTCGTCCGTGGATGGTGCGGGGAGCTTGGCCCGTCCCCGCTCGGGCTGTTGGATGTGGCTAGCAGGTGCCGAGGATCTCGTCAAGCAGGTTCGCGCTGCCCTCGCTCAGGGCGTCGGCGTCCACCACCCACGCCTTCGCCCCGCTGTCCCAGCATGCGGAGAACTGGGACTTGAGGAAGTCCTTGTGGTCGTAGGTCTTGCCGGAGAGGATGATCTTGTTGGCATTGCGCGTTGCCCTGACGCTGCCGTCCGCGACCTTGGCGGTGAGCGAGTTGACGTTGTTGTGGAATCCGGTCATCTTGGGTGCCTCCCTGTGTTGGCGTTGACTTTGTACATACTCAATATACAACCGTTGGATGTGTTTGTACATACTCGATATTTGAGTTTGTACCAACTCCACACTTTGCGCATAAACCATATGACTAGTCAAACATGTGCGCGTACGCCATGCGCGCCAGGAATCGAGGTGAATTAGATGGCGCAAAGATCAGCGTTTTTAAACGCATCTCGTATGCTCAATGACTCAACTACATTGGCAATGCTTGAGAACGAGAACGCACAGCTGCGGAAGCTGGTGCGGGGCATGTACAAAAGCATGGATGTAAGCTGCCAGTTCGGACTTGCGATTCCTGCTAGCACGATGGCACACGTCAAGAATCGAGCGATAGGGCTGGGAGTGGAGGTGGACCGATGAGCGCTGAAAACGACCTAGCATTTGCCTACCACATGGGCTATGACGATGCCCTCGCAAAGCGCAAGCCCGACGCAAGTCAGACGCAAATCCTAGCGTCTGATGACCTCTCCGACGAGAACGCCAAGCTGCGGGAAGAGATAGAGGCGGCAAAGCACGACCTATCACTATTTAGCAGCGAGCTAGTTGCTTCCAAGCTTGAGAACGCAAAGCTGCGAGAGCTGTGCGCGGACCTGTACGAGTTTGCCATGGACGAGTATCCAGACGGCGCGGAGCTGAACTTCGCCAACCGCATGCGTGAGCTTGGTTATGTATCGCATGAGCGAACTGGGGATAGAGGACGGTGAATGATGTGGAGGATCGCGAAGTGCTCGCAGTGTGGCCGAGAGGTACCAGAGGATGAGTGCCCGACATACGCGGTACGACACTTGGACGATGGGCACATAGAATCATTGGCAATCTTCGATAAATGCTACTGGGAAATGATACGGCCTAAGAAGTTTTGGGAACCAGGAAGTGTATTCCAAACAAGAGTACCAACAGAGGACTTGCAATCTGTTTAGCTCTCTGGCAAAATTGATAGCGTGTTGATTTGTGAACAAGCCCCTACGTAGACGAGACGTGGGGGCTTTTCTTATGCGGAGGCTCCATGGCCAAGGCTAACCCACGCTACGCCAACGGAAACACGCGGAGAAAGATTAGGAAGCGCTGGGCCGCGATCGGTGCACCGTGTGCCCTGTGCGGCAAGCCCATCGACTACAGCCTAGGCTTTGTATTCGACATGCGTACAGGTAAGAAGCGCATGCATCCCATGGCGTTCGTGGTAGATGAGATCGTGCCGGTGAGCAAAGGCGGTGACCCGCTGGACTTCACCAACACACAGCCGACCCACTGGATATGCAACGCCCGCAAGGGAGACGGCACACGGCTGCAGCGTGGGCACACGGCTGCGCTGCCGCTGCCACAGCCGTGGGAACTGTGACACAACACTAACCGACTTTGCACTTTGTGACACAGAGCACTTTTTGACACTTTGCGCCCGGTTCCCGCGCGGTGCCGTGGGTGGCGCGTCGCGCACGCGCCATGGGGGTGGGGTACCACCCCCGAAGGGGCCAGCCGGCGCA
>Ga0247610_10000995_pt1 | contig 36748 bp, 22 predicted proteins | sample 174DNAGHGhighgp2_FD_193483 | JGI IMG/M metagenome (GOLD analysis project Ga0247610, IMG submission 193483) | Sheep rumen microbial communities from Palmerston North, Manawatu-Wanganui, New Zealand - 1742 DNA GHGhigh gp2 | ecosystem: Host-associated > Mammals > Digestive system > Stomach > Rumen...
CTGATGCTCTGGATGCCATGGTCGACATCATGGAAGCCGACCCGAGCAAGCTGGTGCACCGCAACTCGTTCAACGTGACGGCTATGAGCTTCGATCCGGAGATCATCTACAACGCCATCAAGAAGTACTATCCGAACTTCGAGATGGAGTACAAGTTCGACCCGATCCGTCAGGCCATCGCCGACAGCTGGCCGAACAAGATGGACGACAGCTGCGCTCGCAAGGAGTGGGGCTGGAATCCCAAGTACGACCTCGACAAGATGACGGTCGACATGATCGAGACGTTGAAGAAGAAACTGCTGTAATAAGTGGCCACAATCAGTGGAGGGGCTAAAGTGGCGTTCGCCTGCCCCCTTTTTCGATTTTCTTGGAAAGAACGAATAGCGGAGACGGAATGTCTTCGCTATTCGTTTTTTATGGCTGGTTTCGGAAAAACCCATTCAGATTCCCTTTTATGATTACTATTTTATAGTAATCCAAATTTTTGTATTTTTGCGGAAATTCAAAACAATGCCCTACAACCTGCCACAACGAAAATCGCCGCGCGCCCGTTGGCACGATTATTCGGGTGCGGATTATTTCGTGACATTCTGCACGAAAAACCGTGAATTGTATTTTGGTGATGTTGTGGATGGTCAAATGGCGTTATCTGAAATCGGGCAATGGGCGGTGACACAAATCGAACAAACAGCGATTATTCGTCAGAATGATGTGGAAATTCCGATGTATGTCGTTATGCCCAACCACATTCACCTGATTGTTGTTTCCAATCGGGTTGTCCCCTGTAGGGACGCATCGAATGCGTCCGCAGATAATATGCCAGACAATATTTCTGCGGACGCACGCGGTGCAGCGGACGCACGCCGTGCGTCCCTACAGTTTGGACCGCAATCGGGAGATCTGCCGTCGGTGGTGCGTGGCATCAAATCCGCTGTGACGAAATATGCCATTGAACACGACATTCCGTTTGCGTGGCAATCCCGCTACCATGACCATATTGTTCGCAACCAATTGGAAATGAATCGTATTGCTGATTATATTGAAAATAACCCAATGCGTTGGGAACTGGATAGGTTTTATAAGAAAAAATAGCAAATGTGTTTTTACCTTTATAAATTATGCTCTCCAACCTCAAAAAATACCATATCATCCTCGCCTCCAAATCCCCGCGCCGGCAGGAACTGCTGCGCGGCATGGGAGTGGATTTTGAGATTTTGACCAAGGAAACGCCAGAAAACTATCCAAACGATCTGCCCTTGGATGAAGTGCCCAAATACCTCAGCCTGCAAAAGTCGCTGGCTTTTAATGACGATGAGCTTCCTGGCGATTATCTGTTGATTACCTCCGACACCGTTGTCATTTGCGAAGGCGAGATTTTGGGCAAGCCGAAGGATAGGGAAGATGCTACCAGAATGTTGCAACTGCTTTCGGGCAAGACACACCATGTGGTGACGGGCGTCACGGTGCGCTCGGCGGCGAAGACGGAGTCGTTCGCGGTGCGCTCCAATGTGACTTTTGCGGACTTGGAACAGGAGGAAATCGACTATTACATCGAGCATTGCAAACCCTACGACAAGGCGGGTGCCTACGGCATCCAAGAGTGGATTGGCTATGTTGGCATCAGCGGCCTGGAGGGCTCGTTCTACAACGTGATGGGACTGCCGACACGAAAACTCTATCAATGTTTGAAGGCGTTCTAATATGGGATTGCTTCGCTAAGAAATACGCAGTATTGACTAACTTCAGTTAGATTTTTGACAGATTTCTTGCCCGAAAGGGCAATTCCAACAATGCTTTTTTCTATCTTTGCAGCATATTGATGTAAAATGGAAAAAAACCGCCCCCAGATACTAATCACGAATGATGACGGTTACGCCGCCAAAGGCCTGCGCAAGCTGGTCAAGCTGATGCGCACACTCGGCAACGTGGTGCTCGTTTCGACGGATGAGGTGATGTCGGCCAAAAGTCATTCTTGTACCATCCGCGAAAGGCTCTATGTCCGTCTCGTTCATGAGGAGGAAGGTTTCAAGGAATACCGCTGCAACGGCACTCCCGTCGACTGTGTGAAGCTTGGTTACCAAAAGTTGATGCCAACGCCGCCTGATTTGGTCGTCTCGGGCATCAACCACGGGATGAATGCCGCCACTACGGTGGTCTACTCGGGCACCATCGGCGCCGTCATCGAGGCCTGCATGAACGGCTTGAACGCCATCGGCTACAGCCTCTTCAGCCTGAATCCTGATGCCGACTTCGACCACCTTGATACGGCCATCCTCGAAATCACACAAAAAGTGCTGAAAGAAGGCCTGCCCCAAGGCGTCTGCCTCAATGTGAACTTCCCCAAACGCTGTGAGGAACCCATGAAAGGCATCAAGGTGTGCCGACAGGCAGCCTGCCGATGGGTGGAGTATTTCAAGGATCAATATGACGAAAACGGGCAGCAGTTTTACGACCTGGAAGGCACCTTTGAGAGTGAAGACATCACGCCCGACACCGACCTTTGGGCTTTGCAAAACAACTACATCTCGGTGGTCCCGACTTGCTTCGATTGGACGGCCCATTCGCAGATAAAACCGATGAAAGAATTTGAAAACATAACTATTGACGCGAGACTTCGAGACACGAGACGCGAGACTATGGATAGTCCCGTGTCCCGCAGTCCCGTGTCCCGTGTCAAATAATACGTTTATGAAAATCAAAGATAACTTTTGGCTTGGATTGTTGATCGGAGCGGGCAGCTTCGGACTGTTTTTCCTGTTGTTGAGCCTTATCAATTGGGAGTCGCTGGGCATCTTTGCCAACCGCGCGCCTTTCCTTTTGGCCTTCATCCCTGGGGTTATCCTATTCAGGATGATGATGGTGAAATGGAATCTTGAAAAGATGGGAAAAGGTGTGCTGGCGGTCACGGTTGTCGGTATGCTATTGGTGTTCTTCCTTGTTAAATCAGTTGTAAACCCATGAGGTATTATATCATAGCAGGGGAAGCATCTGGTGACTTACACGCCTCCAACCTTGTCGCCGAAATCAAGAATAAGGACAAGAAAGCCGAATTCCGTGGTTTTGGTGGCGACCTGATGAAGGCGCAAGGCGTCGACTTGGTGAAGCATTACCGTATGATGGCCTACATGGGCTTCGTCGAGGTGGCGGTCAACCTGCGCAAGGTGTTGGGCAACATTTCCCTTTGCAAGAAGGATATCTTGGATTATCAGCCCGACGTGGTGATTTTGGTCGACTATCCCGGCTTCAATTTCCGTATTGCCGATTTCGCACATGAGAAAGGCTTCAAGGTGATTTATTACATCTCGCCCCAACTTTGGGCTTGGAAACGCCGCCGCGTGAAGAAGGTCAAGCGTTCGGTGGATAAGATGCTGGTGATCCTGCCTTTCGAAGAGGAGTTTTACAAGCGTTACGGCGTGGATGTCACTTATGTCGGCAACCCTCTGTTGGACGAAATGTCGAAGTTCGGTCAGGCTAACCGATCCATTTTCCTGCGGCGCAATAGTCTGGGTGAGTCGCGCGAGATCATCGCCATGTTGCCTGGTAGCCGCCGTCAGGAGGTGAAACGTATGCTGCCTGTCATGCTGAAGGTGGTGCCGCATTTTCCGAATTATCAGTTTGTTATTGCTGGTGTTTCATCGCTCGACAAATCTTTGTATAAGGATATCATCGGCAACGCGGATGTGTTTCTGGTGGAGAACCAGACTTATGAATTACTGCAAAACTCCAGTGCAGCTTTGGTCACCTCGGGCACGGCCACCTTGGAGACGGCACTGTTCACCGTGCCGGAAGTGGTGTGCTACAAAGCTACCGATTTCTCCTACCGTCTCGCCAAATGGATGATTAAGGTGAAGTTCATCTCGTTGGTCAACCTGGTGATGGATAGGGAAGTGGTCAAGGAGTTGATTCAGGGCGACCTGACCGAGGACAATCTGGTGAATGAGTTAGATCAGCTGCTGCACAATGCCAAGCGTCAACGCAAGCTGTTGGAGGACTATGTCGAACTGAAAGACCGACTCGGTAATGCAGGTGCGTCCGAGAGGGCGGCGACGGTTATAATGGCTGAGCTGAAGTCGAAAACATAGGTATTATTATGGGAAGAAGATTTGCTCTATTGTTGTTATTGCTTGCTTTGAGCTTTGTTTCGTGGAGTCAAAATTCGACTCAGGGGAAAGAGTTTTGGCTTTCGTTCATGAAAAATGGCTATCAGTATAATGGTACGGAGTGGGTGGAGACGCAGGTGATGGTTAGCGCAAAACGGGATTGTAGTGGGACGATCAGAAATCCGCGCACTTCGTGGTCAATGTCTTTTACGGTTGAGAGCGGAAGCGTGGTGGTGCTGCAAATCCCATTGAACCAAGGCTATAATACCGACAATGAGGGCACCCCTTCCAGTTTTGGGTTGCAACTGACAGCTACGGATACCATCTCGGTTTATACAGCCAACTGTGCCACCAATTCGTTTGATGCCTCGTTTGTGCTTCCTGTTGAAAGCCTCGGTTCGGATTATATCGTTCAGAGCGACAGCCAGTCGAAGACCCAGCTTGCGTTTCCTGATTACGAAACGAGTGCCTTCCTCATCGTTGCAACGGAGGACAATACTCAAATCGATATTATCCCGTCTGTGAAAACCCATGATGGTCATCTTGCGGATACTCTTTATTCGGTCAGTTTGGATAAAGGGCAGACTTATTCCATGCGTTCGAACAGCTATTCCGACGAGCGTGACCTCTCAGGTACAAAGATTAGTGCCCACGATGGCAAGAAAATCGCTGTTTTCAACGGTAATACGCTGACTACCATACCCAATTCGTTTACGGATGGATATGACCATATTTTTGAACAGGCGTTGCCCGTGGAGACTTGGGGCCAACAGTTTGCGGTCACAGGCTCATTGAACCGCACGCGTGATTTGGTGAAGGTCACAGCGGGTCATGACAATGACACTGTGTGGTGTAATGGCCAGTTTCTGACAGTTCTCAATGCTGGACAATCGTATGATTTTTGGCTCTATTCTTCTACAGGAGAACATCAGTTCGAGGGAGGTACATGTTTTGTCAATACTTCATTGCCGAGTATGGTTTTTCTTTATAACACAACATCTTACGATGCTGAGAATATGTCAATGGAAGATGGAGACCCGTCGATGGTGTGGATACCGCCTGTTGAGCAAAAAATCAACGAAATTACTTTCTGCACTTTCAATCATATCAAAGCTACCATCGATTATCATTACGTGAATATTGTTGTGGAGACTGAGAGCGTAGGAGATGTTTATTTGGATGGTAATCTGCTTGACCCCAGTCAGTTCCATCCGCTTATTGGCAACGAGGCCTATTCTTGCGCAAAAGTGCAAATCTCGCATGGCGTTCATCGCCTTTCATGCATGTGGGGACTGATAGCGCATGTCTATGGCTTCGGTTATGTTAAGGGCTATGCTTATTGTGTGGGCGCCAATGTGTTGGATTTGTCGGGAAGTCTTTTCGTCAATGGACAGGCAAGCCACTTGTATCATGATGGTTTGTACCTTTGTGTTGGTGAGAGTGCCGATTTCAAGTTGCGTACCAACTATCCTGTGCGGCGCGTGTTTTGGGATTTCGATGACTCTATGATAGAGGGAGGAATGACTGTGACGCATGCTTTTGAGCAAGTCGGGGATTTTGTCACTATGGCATATGTCGAAGGCATTGACGCCTTTACGAATGAGCCAGTTTACGACACGCTATCTTTTATTGTGCATGTCGGCCAACCGGAATACCATGATGAGACCCATGTGGTTTGCGATGTGGATGCATTTGATTACTATGGAGTGGAATACACGCAATCGGGATATTATGAGCGGATTGGAACCAATATCTATGGCTGTGACAGCATCTACTACCTGCATCTTGATATGGAGTTTACGCCGCATTTTGAGTTTGTCGGTTCTCATTGGCCCATCGGTGGCACGGAGACGCATATCAGCGTGAACGAATATGCGATTGAACCCATAGAGCCACGAACGCATTTCGACACGGTGCTATGGCAAATCGACTGTCCTAACTGGCATGTGGAACCGCATGGCAGCAAAGGCGAGGAGTGTACGCTTTATATCCATTCCTACTTGTTGGAACCTGTTGCCTTGCACGCTTGGGCCATCAACCGCTGCGACACGGTGCATGAGGAGTTCTTCATCCAGACTTCGTATTACGGCATGGATGATAACGTGCAAGATCTTGGTTTCATGATTGCTCCCAATCCAACTGATGGCAACGTCAATGTATATTTTGAAGACGTGCAGGGTAAGGCCGAAATTGAGGTTTTCAATAGCATTGGCCAGAAAGTGGATGCTTTTATTATAGATGAAATCCAAAACCGAGAGATGGCTTATATGATGCCTGATTTTCCTGATGGACTATATTGTTTTGTTGTGAAAATCAAAGGAAGCACTTTGATGCGAAAACTCATATTAAAACGCTAGGACTATGAGACGATCGTATTTTAAACATTTGTTTTTGACGGTTTTAGTGCTTCTTGTTATGCCTTCCTGCCTCAAAGAAGGCAACGAGACGATTTTGGTTAACGATCCGCAGGACATCCCTTTCATCACCGAATACCTTCCCGAAGATCTGCTCAACTTGTTCGGTGAAGAAAACGTTTATTTCGGCGACCAGCCCCCTGTAGTCGACATGGAGTTTAAGTCGATGCACGAGTATGCCGCCACCAATTTGCAGCCACCTTTTTCGCCACAGCCGGGACAGCTTTCGCCTATCACGCATTACCATAAAATCAACCAACAGTACCACCAGATTGCTGAATATGTTAGCATGACTTCTGAGGAGGTTTATTGCAAACAGATTTCGCCTGTGTATCTCACGGGTAGCGGCAACAACTTCACGGTCTATTATCGCGAAGCACCACAAACAGAAGGCCATCCCGAGCATGCGGTTCTTTTTTCCGGCACTTTGACATCTGATGGGGTGATGGGTTTTATGTATGGCTATAAGATAATGGGGTATAACGACTCCATTGTGCCCCCTACGGTTTATCCCGTCAACTCCATCTTCATCTTCAAGGACCATGATGGGATAGCGGAGCGGTACTCTTGGTATAACGATTCCCTTGTCAACCCTGAAAATCGATGAAGCCATGAAGAGATTCGCTTTTGTTTTGGCTTTTGGCCTTTTGTCAATGGCTTCGTTGCATGCGCAGTTTGCCAAGCCTTTGAAAAACAGGAATTATTTGTGCCGCAACACAAGCGCATTGAGCATTGGCCTGACGGGTAGTATTGCTGGTAACGACATGGTTTATACTGCCGTAAGTAAGTCTATACTGAAGCCTTATCTCGCTCCGACGGGAGGGCTTGCCCTTGAGTGGAACACTATGGGTGGACTTGCGGTGGGCCTCGACGCCTCCTATGCCATGCGTGGTTCAAACGAGGTCTTTGTCACGGAGTTTCTGACCAGTTATACCACCACGACGTTCGCTCGTGTCAATTATGCGATGCGGATGAACGCAGTCGAGGTGCGCATCCCCATCACATGGTATTTGGGTTATGATGAGACTTTCAGACCTTACATCTATATTGCTCCTCGTTTCGACATCTGGCTCAATGGCAACCTCCGTTGGGAACGCACCTACGACGACGAGAGTTATGCCCCCGTGACGTATGAGAGTGAATTGAACAAAGCCACCATGCAACCTTACGACATCAGTGCGGTGGCAGGTGTGGGCCTTTGCAGTCGCATCATGGTGAAACAGACCCGACTGTTTTTTAAGTTCGACCTTTCTTATGGCATGAGCGTGCTGAACAATTTCTCGCAACAGGAAATGGACGAGTCGATTCCGTTTCAAGGATGGGGCGATATTGAGCATGAGACCTTGGGCAATCGATATCTGCAGAATGTGGAGGCACGCCTGACCCTCTTGGTGCCTATGCGAAAGCTTCTAAAGGATGCCTGCGCATTCGACCAAAAAATGAGGAAAGGCAAATAAACCCATTTGAACGATGACCGACTGGAGCAAATATCCCTTTGTCAGGATGCTGATTCCTTTTGCCTTGGGCATTTGGGTCAGCATTTTTGTTGTTGCCCTACGGTTGTCGCCCACATTTTTGATTGCTGCCTCATTGGCACTCCTCGCCATGGCAGCGTTGATGGCGTTTTTGTTGAAGCATCAAAGGAACAGCTGGTTCTTTGGTGCGGTCATGGCTTGTTACCTGTTCATGGCAGGTTATTCGTTGACTCGGGTGCATGAGGCGGAGGTGCAAAGAGACTATTACCGCAATTTCCAGACGCATGCTAGCTATTACGTGGCTCGTGTCTACGACTATCCCACAGAGCGTCCCAATTCGATCCGGACGGTATTGGAATTGGAGTACCAGTTTGGCGACAGTGCAGCTTCGCGCCCTGTTTCGGGCAAGGTGATGGCGTATTTCCCCAAGTCTGACTCGGCTTTTGCCTTGCGTTACGGCGACTTGATTGCCATTCCGGCGCCCATCCGTGAGGTCACACCGCCCATGAACCCCGAGGAGTTCGACTATCGAGCTTATCTTGGGCGCAAAGGCATCACGGGGCAGGCCTATCTGAAGGACGAGGATTGGATTGACATGCAGACCAATGATGCCAATCCGATTTACGCCTTTTCCTATCGTTTTCGTGATATCTTGCTGGCCTCGTTGCAACGCAGTGGCTTGAGCGACGATGAGTTTGGCGTTGCCGCTGCCATACTTTTGGGCTATGATGATTACCTCGCCGATGAAGTGCGGAAAAACTATGTGGCTGCAGGCTCCATGCATATCCTTTGCGTGTCGGGCATGCATGTGGGCATCATCTATCTTTTGGCTTCGTTTCTTTTGGGTTTCCTCAACCGCAAGAAATGGCAGAAGACCCTGAAACAGGTGCTTCTATTGGCCTTGATCTGGTTTTATGCCCTTATTGCTGGCCTTTCACCTTCCATTTTGCGCGCCTCGCTGATGATCAGCTTTGTCATCATAGGAGAGATGATTCGTCGTAAGGGGTTCATCATCAATTCCATAGCGGCATCGGCTTTCATTTTGCTTTGCATTAACCCGAACAACCTGTTTGAAATTGGTTTCCTGCTTTCGTATGCTGCAGTCATGGGCATCGTGGTGCTGCAAAGACCGATTTACAACCTGTTGTATGTCAAGAACAAACTGCTCGACAGGGCCTGGCAGATCACGTCAGTTGCCCTGTCGGCACAAATCGCGACGATCCCGTTCACCTTGTTCTATTTCCATCAGTTCACCACTTATTTCTGGCTCAGCAACCTGTTCATGACCCCGATTAGTTTTATCGTCGTCATAAGTGGAATGATACTGCTATTGGTGTCGTGGGTTCCCTATCTCAGCACCTTGGTCGGTTATCTGGTTTGGGGCGCGGTGTATGTGATGAACTGGGTGGTGGCAAAGATTGAGAGCATCCCGTATTCCATCGTCAAAGGTTTGTATGTCAGCGATTTTGAGTTTGCCGTGTTGCTCGTGGCTTTGCTGTTGCTCATGCTGACTTTTATGTTACGCAAACGGCGTCTGTTCATCACCATGTTGGCGGCATTGTTGGTTGTAATGAGCTCAGTTACCCTTCGACTTTATAGTTCCGACCAGCAGCAAGGGATGACCGCTTTCAGCCTGCGCAACCACACGGCCATTGATTTCGTGAGGGGAGAGGAGCATGTCCTTTTGGCCGACTCCACGTTGATGGCCGATGAATCCACTATCGACTATAGCTTAAAAGGCGCTTGGAGCAAACGGCACTTGTCGCACCATCCCCAAGTATTTGGGCTTGAAGAGGATTTTGCGAATCAGTATGTTTACAAAAAGTCCAATTTGGTCTCATTTGACGGAAAGTTGTTGGCGCTTTGGGACGGCCAACAGCTCGATGATAGCTTGTCTTATCGGCTTCCCGTGGATTATCTCTTGGTTTCAGGGAAGCAAAAACCCGATGTGCAAGCTGTTGTGAATGGCTATGATGCCAAGATGCTTCTCATCGACGGCTCAGTGCCGCGCTATATGGCTGAAAAATGGGTGTCGCAGGCCGAGACTTTGCATATTCCATATTATAATGTCGGTGAAGGAGCCATAGAAATAGGTTTTTAATTTATTGTTTTACAATAGATTATAAAATTTACAGAAAAATATCTCAAAAAAATGAAAAAAAATGCTTGCCAGTTTGGAAAAAGGTTGTACTTTTGCACCCGCAAAGCAAAGCAATAGAGTTCTTTTTCAGGCTGGTCCGGTAGTTCAGCTTGGTTAGAATGCCTGCCTGTCACGCAGGAGGTCGCGAGTTCGAGTCTCGTCCGGACCGCAAAGAGCGCAAGTCGAAAGGCCTGCGCTCTTTTCGTTTATGAAAGCTAGGTTCGACCATATCTCCTCATTTTTGTTTCAGCTGTCTTTCGTGCTGATCATCTGGATTATGCTGGGCTCCGTCTTTTTGCTTGGAGGGGCAAGAAGCCTCGAAAAGGAACGTGAGGAAAGAGAGGCGTATCTTGCCGACAGCCTGGTCACTTTGCTTTTTGCAGGCGACATCATGGGGCATAAACCACAAGTTGATGCAGCGTATGATCGTGCAACAGGCAAATACGACTATTCGGATTGTTTCCTTTACGTAGAGCCATACGTGCAAGAAGCGGATTTTGCCTGTGGTAACTTGGAAGTCACTTTGGGTGGAGCGCCCTATTCGGGTTACCCTTGCTTTTCTTCCCCCGACGCCTTGCTTTACGAGGTTAAAAACATCGGCTTCGACCTGCTTTTCACGGCCAACAACCATGTGCTCGACAGAGGCAAGCCTGGCGTGGAGCGCACCATCATGATGCTCGACCGTGTGGGCATGCCTCATGCTGGCAGTTATGTCGACACACTCAGCCGCGACACGAGCTATCCTATTATTATGGATGTGAAAGGGCTGAAAGTGGGTTTCATCAACGCGACCTACGGTACCAATGGTATCAGGGAAAAAGCACCGAATGTGGTGAATAAGCTCGACACGGTGCAGATGGCCCGCGACTTGGAACGGTTGGCCGAAATGGGTGCCGACCTGAAAGTGGCTGTGCTGCATTGGGGCAACGAATACGAGCTATGGGGCAACAAACGCCAGCGGCAATACGCCCAGTCGCTTGTCAACCATGGCGCCGACCTTATTATCGGAGGGCATCCTCATGTGGTGCAAAACGCCGATACCTTGTTCACATCAGCAGGGAAGCCTGTCGTGCTCTATTATTCTATGGGCAATTTCATCTCCAACCAACAGCGGCTGGAAACCAAAGGTGGTATCATGGTCAAGGCGACGGTGAATAGGTTTACGGGACGCGTCGTAGCCACGGAATACATCCCTTATTATGTGTTCATCGGCACCATCCATGGCAAATACCAATATTATGTCATACCCAGTGTGCCATACCTGAATGGAGAATACGATTTCAGCTTGCCCAAATACGACAGCCTCAAGCTCCTCAACGTCTACAACTCGATTTCGGGCCGCCTTTCCAACTTCGACCAGTGTCGGGAGTGATTTCAGATTTGTCCCGCGTCGTTTTTATTCCTATTTTTGCACGCTTTTTCAAGTAGATGAGTAAAATTAGTTTCCATAAATGAAGCGAGACATGGGACTGTGACAATGACTAAGCAGAGCTGTTAGCTATTAGCAGTTAGCTTTTAGCTTACGTGCTACCAAGCTAATAGCTAACTGCTAAAAGCTAAAAGCCAGTCAAAGTTGTCATGGTCAATAAGTCCCTTGTCCCATGTCAAAAGAATCAGTTACTTTCCACCAATATGTCATTCATAGATGAAATCAACAGACGGCGGACCTTCGCCATCGTCAGCCACCCCGACGCGGGTAAGACCACATTGACCGAGAAACTGCTGCTCTACGGCGGTGCCATCCAGGTGGCCGGTGCCGTGAAGTCGAACAAGATCCGCAAGACCGCCACTTCCGACTGGATGGAGATCGAGCGCCAACGTGGCATCTCGGTGGCTACCTCTGTCATGGGCTTTGATTATAAGGATATCAAGATCAACATCTTGGACACCCCTGGCCACAAGGACTTTGCTGAAGACACCTTCCGCACTTTGACGGCTGTCGACAGCGTCATCGTGGTCATCGACTCGGCCAAAGGCGTTGAGTCGCAGACGGAAAAGCTGGTCGAGGTGTGCCGCATGAGGAATACGCCCATCATCGTGTTCATCAACAAGATGGACCGACCTGGCATGGATCCTTTCGAGCTGTTGGACGAAATCGAGCAGAAACTGAACATCCGCCTGACACCATTGAGTTGGCCTATCAACAGTGGACCGAAGTTCAAGGGCGTGTATAGCATTTACGACAAGAGTCTGTATCTGTTCAACTCCGACAAGCAGCACATCACCGAAGGCATCGCTTTCGACGACCTCAACAATCCCGAGTTGGACAAGATGATTGGCGAGGATGCCGAGACTTTGCGAAACGAGACTGAACTCGTGCAGGGTGTGTATGATGACTTCTCCCGCGAAGCCTACCTGAAAGGCGACATTTGCCCCGTGTTTTTCGGCTCGGCTTTGAACAACTTTGGCGTGAAGGAACTGCTGGATTGTTTCATCGAGATTGCACCTACGCCCATTGGACGCGACACGGTAGAGCGCCACATCGAGCCGACTGAAGAGAAGTTTACGGGCTTCGTCTTCAAGATCCACGCCAACATGGACCCCAACCACCGCGACCGTATCGCCTTTGTGCGCGTGGTGTCGGGCCGTTTTGAGCGCAATAAGAACTACTTCCACGTGCGTCAGCGCCGCGAGTTGAAGTTCTCCAACCCCACGGCTTTCATGGCGCAGAAGAAGTCGGTGCTTGATGAAGCCTATCCCGGCGACATCGTGGGTCTGTACGATGCCGGCAACTTCAAGATTGGCGATACCTTGACCGAGGGTGAAATCCTCAACTACAAGGGCATCCCGAGCTTCTCGCCCGAGCAGTTCCGCTATGTGGAGAATGCCGACCCGATGAAGTCGAAACAGTTGGCCAAGGGTCTGGAACAACTCACCGATGAGGGTGTGGCACAGCTCTTCACGGGCAAGATGACGGGGCGCAAGATCATCGGCACGGTGGGTGAGTTGCAGTTTGAGGTCATCCAATACCGCCTGCTGCACGAGTACAATGCCTCTTGCCGCTATGAGCCCATTTCGCTTTACAAAACCGCTTGGATCACCAGCGATAACGAGGCACAACTCGCCGACTTCAAGATGCGCAAGGCCTTGAATCTGGCCGAGGACAAAGAGGGTAGGGACGTCTTCTTGGCCGAGTCACCTTATGCCTTGCAGATGGCCATAGAAAAGTATCCCGACATCGAGTTCCATTTCACTTCGGAGTTTTAGTGACCAAGCCTCCCATGTCATTCCAGCTGAGGAAGTGCGATGGAGGGGAAATGCTCTGCATTCGACGAAGTCAATCTATGGGAGGCGGTTCATATAACAAGAGCCTTTATTTGACGGCCTCATCAAGTATAGATCCCATGCTTTTGCCCACATGCCCCGTAGGGATGACATACCTGCTGAGGCCAGCATGAATATACACAGCGTAAAAGCCAGCTGCCCATGTCATTCCTGAAGAGGTTGGCGGGCAGGCGGGAAATCGAAGATTCGACGTAGTCAATCTATGGGCGGCGGTACAAAGATGTAGAACATGAAAGGACGGCCTCAGAAGCCATAGATCCCAAGCCCTCGCGCAGCCCAGCGCAGGGATGACATGTCTTCTAAGGCCTGTTGGTATGATGTGCATTCAAATAGTTTTTTCAACTTTTTTCTTGCACCGATTCAATTAATCCCTAATTTTGCAGTGATAAACAAATCAAAGATTCGACGTAGTCAATTCAACAATTAAACAATCAACAATTAAACATCATTGTTATGGGATTATTTAAAGAATTCAAAGAGTTTGCCGTTAAAGGCAACGTGATGGACATGGCTATTGGTGTCGTCATCGGCGGCGCTTTTGGCAAGATCGTTACCTCGTTGGTGTCCGACATCATCATGCCGCTCATTGGTGCTGTCACGGGTGGCCTCAACTTCACGGAGTGGAAGTGGGTGATTCGCGAAGCCGTCATGGAGGGTGAAAATGTCGTGAAGCCTGAGTTGGCCTTGACATGGGGTAACTTCATTCAGGTCATCTTCGACTTCCTCATCATCGCTTTCTGCATCTTCTTGGTGGTGAAAGGCATTAATTCATTGAAGAAGAAGGAAGAACCAGCACCTGAAGCTCCTAAAGGCCCAAGTCAAGAGGAACTCCTCACCGAAATTCGCGATTTGCTGAAGAACAAGTAATTGTTTCAGGCAGAATGAAAACGAAGCAGGGCGCGCCTGATTGGGTTGCGCCCTGCTTGTATTGTGGGCGGTGGATTTAGGTGCCCATTCTTTCATACCTTTTGAGAATTATCTTCCACGTAAACGACAAAAAATTTCAGTTTTACGCGATATTTAGATTTATTTTTGGCTATCTGACCATAAAAATTCACTCAAATAGCCAAAAATAATATTTATTTCTGGCTATATAATGAAAAATTTATACCTTTGTAGCCAGAAATAATTCAAAAACAATGCAGATAGTAGGCAGAAAAGAAGAGATTAATGAACTGCAAAGAATCTATGATTCAACGAGTTCTGAATTTGTGGTGGTCTATGGCCGCCGTAGGGTAGGCAAGACCTTCCTCGTTAGGGAGTTTTTCCACGACGACTTTTGTTTCTATGCAACGGGCGTGGCGCGAGGCAATAGGAAAGAACAGTTGGCGCATTTCCACAACCGACTCATCCGCTATGGATCGTCGGATGAACAGACCGTGCCGAAAGATTGGTTTGTGGCTTTCGAGCGGCTTGAGGCTTTGGTCGAGAAGTCGAAACAAAAGAGGAAAGTCGTCTTTTTGGACGAACTGCCGTGGATGGATACGCAGAAATCCGAGTTTCTGAAGGCTTTGGAACTGTTTTGGAACGAATGGGCTTCGGCACGAAAGGACATCGTCCTCGTGGTGTGCGGCTCGGCGGCCTCGTGGATGGTGAACAAGGTCATCAACAACCGGGGAGGCCTGCACAACCGACTGACCTGCAAGATGAAACTGCTGCCGTTCACACTTTCGGAAACCAAGGCGTATCTCGAAAGCCAGAAATTCAAGTGGGACAACTTGAGCATTGCCGAGTGTTATATGATTCTTGGCGGCATACCTTATTATCTGCATCTGTTGGACAAGAACCGAAGTCTGGCGCAAAACATCGATAGACTGTTTTTCTCCAAATCGGCGCTTTTGGCCGATGAGTTCGACAATCTCTATAATTCATTATTTTCGAAATCAGAGGATTATGTGCGTATTGTCGAGGCACTTTCGAAGAAGAAATCGGGCTTTACTCGTGATGAGATCTGCAAAGGCACCAAGTTGAGCAACGGTGGCGGCCTGACGCGGAAACTCATAGCTCTTGAGCAATGTGGCTTTATCAGGAAATTCAAGACCATCGGCGAGGTGCCCTACATCTACCAGTTGTCCGACTGCTTCACCTTGTTTTATTTCCAATTCCTGAAAAACGGCCAGTATTCCGACCAGGGAACATGGATGCACCTGTTGACAACCAACACCTGCACCACTTGGCGCGGCTTGGCTTTCGAGCGGTTGTGCTTCGCTCATTTGCAACAGATTAAGCACAAATTGGGCATCTCCGGCATCTTGACGAACACCTGTTCCTATTATTCCAATCAGGCCCAAGTGGATATGGTCATCGACCGCGCCGACCGTGCCGTGACGGTATGCGAGATGAAGTTTTCGGAACGCCCCTACGTCATCACGAAGTCGGAATGGGATAAAATCGAGGAGCGTTTGAATGTGGTACAGCAACACTTCAAAAGAAAGACCTTGTTTTTTGCCATGGTAACTACAAATGGTCTTGCAAAGAACAAGTATTCAATCAATTATGTGCAGCAAGAAATAACCTTGGATGATCTCTTTTGACTTATTTTTGGCTATAAGGCTATAATAATTCATTCAAATAGCCAAAAATAAGCATTATTTTTGGCTATATAGCATCAAATTTAGTTCATGATAGCCAAAAATAATCAATTTCTGGAAATCATCGCCGTTTCCCCAAAAAACACTACATTTGCAGTTTCAATGAATAGGCACAATGAAGCGTAAACTGTTGCTCATATTGGGATTCCTCTTTTGCTTCGCCTTCACTGCGAGGGCGACGCACCAGCGCGCGGCCGAGATCACCTATACCTGGCTCGGCGGCAATGCCTACGAGTTTACGTTGACTTGCTATACTTACACACCCAGCCCCGCAGGCCTGCAGCGTGACTCGCTGCTGGTGCAATGGGGCGACGGCATGGAGGAGTACATCCCTCGCGTGGTGTTGCAAAACTTGGGCGAAGACTATACATTGAACGTTTACAAACAAATCCATAACTATTCCTCTTCGGGTACTTATACCATCAGTATGGAGGATGCCAACCGCAATTTCGGCGTCATCAATGTGCCCAATTCGGTGATGGTGCCCATGCACATCGAGACGGAATTGGTCATCAATCCTTTCTTGGGCAACAACAACTCGGTGCAGCTGCTCAATGCGCCCGTCGACAAAGGCTGTGTTGGAAAACTCTATCTCCATAATCCCTCCGCCTACGACCCCGATGGCGACAGCTTGAGTTATAAGTTGGTCACCTGTAAGGGTCAGGACGGCATTGAGATTCCTGGCTATACCATGCCGCAAGCCTCGCATTCCATTGAGATTGATTCTGTTACGGGTGAGTTGCGATGGGACGCCCCTATTCTTCAAGGCGAGTATAACGTGGCCATCATGGTGGAGGAGTGGCGCCATGGCGTGAAGGTTGGCTCGGTTGTCCGCGACATGCAGATTCTGATTTCGGCTTGTGGCAACGATCTGCCTGAGATACAATGCGATGAGCAATACTGCCTCGTGGCTGGTGAGCAGCTCGATTTCGTCATCTCGGCCTCCGACCCCGATGGTGACAACGTCACCTTGAGTGCCTCGGGCGCACCGCTGGAACTGGCTATCAGTCCAGCGATGGTTAATCCGGAGACGGCCTTTGGTTTGCAACCCCAAATGGAGTTCCTTTGGAACACTCAGTACGCCCACATCCGCAACACACCTTATCAATTGGTGATTCACGCCAAGGACGACGGCACGCCCGTCAGTCTGACCAATGTGAAGACGGTGACCATCAACGTGATGGCACCCAAGGTGCAAGGCTTTGCCGCCGAAGTGCATGGCCATGACGCGACAATGACATGGGCGGCTTATCCCTGCCCAAGTACCACTGCCTTGCTCATCTACCGCAAGGCAGGCTGCGATGGTTACGAACCCGATGCATGTGAAACGGGCATCCGCGATGGCTATCAGCTGATCGCAACCTTGAATGATGCCTCGGCGACTTCCTATTCCGACCTTGACCTCCCGCAAGGTGTTACTTACGAATACCGCATCTTGGCGCAGTTCCCCGATGGTGCCTTGAGTATCGTCAGCGATGCGGCATGTGTGGAACTGAAGAACGACAGCCCGCTGATGACCCACGTCACCAACGACAGCATCGACCTTGTCTCGGGTCAGGTCGTGACATGCTGGGTCCAGCCCAAAGAGATAGATGAACAATTTGTGGCGCCGTTCAGCTATAGTCTTACCCGCATCCTCGACGGTGAGACTTCCGTCGTTTACGAAGGTGCCGACACGACTTTCCTTGACGCGACGGTGGAGTTGGCGGAGGCCGCCACATTAATCTATAAGGTGGAGATGCGCGATGCCCTTCAGCAGCTGATGGGAACGAGTGCCACGGCTTCGGCGGTGATGCTTTCGGCCAATGGCAGCAATGATGCAGCCAACCTTTCGTGGACCGAAGCTGTGCCTTGGATTGTGGACAGTACCCAAGTCTTCAAGGAAAAGAACGGCCATTTCGTGAGAATTGCCTCTGTGATGGGTATGGCCTATACCGATACCGACGTGGAAAGCGACGAGACCTATCGCTATTATGTGCGCACCTTTGGTCATTACACCATGGAAGGCATCATGCGGCCTTTGGTCAATTATTCCGCCATTAAGACGGTGCGCATCGGGCATGAGGAGCCGATGGAGGAGTTCTCATACACTTTGCCCAATGTCATCACGCCCAACGGCGATGGCTTCAATGATGTCTTTGAACCCAAGGTGACGGGCTTGTCGCTGATCACTGGAGCCAAGACGGTCATCTTCAACCGTTGGGGCAACATCCTTCACGACACCGACGACCCGCTCATCCGATGGGACGGCAAGAGCAAGCAGACCAATATGGATTGTCCGCAGGGAACCTATTTCTATGTTACGGATATTACATACGTGGATAAGGCAGGGGAGGAGACGCTGCATCTGCAGGGGTCGATTACCATTGTCCGTTAAAAATCTGTAGAGACGCGACGCGTCACGTCTCTACAAACGATGGTCACGAGACACAGAACTACGGGACACAATGCCTCATAGTCCCAGAGTTTCGTGTCTTTTATGTAAATAAAACATGTCCGCCTATTTAATTTAAATTAACCATTTTCCATGTGTTTTATGGTGTAGAAAAGGCATCTCTTTCAATTCCAAATCGAAAAGCTATGGTATAAATTTAATATGTTAAATAACAGATATTTACATTGGTTTATTATTAATAGTGTTTTTTTTTGTTATTTGCTTTTAAAAAATATAGTATCTTTGCACTTTTATAATCTGCGGTGCTTTGTGTGTACAAGGCACCAAATGGGTTATAGGTAAGAATAGAATCATTAATTAAAATAAAAGCAAATGAATCAAATTGTTACACCCCCAAAAAACAGTAATTCGATCATGCAAACGAAAAAGCTACAGCGGAAAGTTGGTCTCTTGATGAGAGTGGCTTTCATGATGGTTTGCGCCTTGTGCTTCGCTATTCCAGCCCAAGCACAACAAGCATTGAAAATGACCAATGGTACGCGAGAAGTGCCCAACAACGGCTTCCTGTTCTACGACTCGGGCGGTCCGTTGCTCTTCGACCCTGCCACTGATCCTGAAAATGCCAATGAGTACAACTGGACCACTTGGTACCAACACAATGAGGGCTACACTTTGACCCTCACTGTGCCGGAAGGTAAAGGTGTCAAAGTTGAGTTTAGCAAGCTCCTCATCAACAACGATTTCCTGTATTTCTATGAAGGCGACGTGGTGGATGATGCTAACCTCATTAGCATCTTAACCTGCAATGACTACTCCAGTAGTTTGGATAACATCACAGTAATCTCACATGGCAACATGACAATCCGGTTTGAATCGGACCAACGTTGGCGTGACGAAGGTTGGGTGGCCACTATCACTCAAACCGATGCGTTTGAGCCCCAACCCCCAGTGGCCTTGATGGCCGCTTGTGCCAACCAGATGGTGCTCATCCCCACTTGCAATGCTGATGCTGGTGGTACGATGCCGATGCAATACAAGCTTGGTTCTGGTGATTGGACAGACTATACTACCACAGGTGTCTGGGTTGACTTGAGCTCCCAGACTTTCCCCCTTACTGTGACAACGCGAACCAAGATTGACGAAGAGAGTTTCTCAAGAGAGAACACCTTCACCTTCAATAAAATACTCCCTCCAGGTGTACCTGGCAAAGAAGAGAACCACGACGTCAACAAGGTGACGGTGTATTTCCCCAATAAACCTGAAGGCGTGAATGATACTTATTATATTAGGTGGACTATTAACAACAATTCCACCACGGCCAATGAGAACCCGCTCCTTTGGGAACAGGCGGGGCATGAATTCCAACAGCCTAGTAATACCCCGAACACTGTGCCGGCGGGTGACATCGACTATACCAATGTCGATTTGGCATTGCCATTCTATATCCACATTGCCACACGAGGCACCACCTGCCCTGACTTGTTCTCTGGAGTGGTAACTGTGGCCGTTACCGAACGCCACGCCACTATGCCAACCATTTCATTCAGCAATACGGGTTCTACCACTTTGGAATGCAGCCTCGAAGATGCCACCATCTATTACACCATCAATGGTAGCATACCGACCACTTCTAGCACACCCTATAACGGCTCATTCGACGTTCAGCCTGGTACTACAGTGAAGGCCATCGCCGTAAAGAGCGGTTACGAGCCCTCTGCCGTGGCTTCAGCCATCTTCATCCCTGGTGGTGGTAGCAATGTCTATGGCGACGTGGTACTTTTGGACGACCGCGAGCCCCACAGTTGGAGCTACTACAGCGATGGCGACCAACCTATCCATAGCCTCAACCCTGCCGATGTGAAGATCACTTACTTTGGCAATGGCACGGGTACGGTGAGCACCACCGATGGAGCGAACCCCGCCACTAACAGTTGGACCGCCGACGCCACTGGCGTGCAGGTGGGTCCCAACGAAGCAGGCAACCAATTCATCTACCTGAAGACCCTCGAAAATGACGACCCTGAAGGCGAAGACAATAATTATTCCTATACCACCATCCCCAACCCGTTCTCGAAGAGACCGACGTATGGTGATTTATTTGAAACGGTATATGATACCAGAAATGTTTATATTCATTTTTGGGCTGATGTTTGGAATGGTGGTCATGGTAATGGTAATCTTAGAGTAGATTATTACGACAATAACAATGTCTCCCAAACATTTACTTGGACTATTTCAGATAATCAAACCGATTTTAACCGTACAATTACAGTAAAAGCTGGTACCACGATAACATGTACTGTCACACAAACCGGGTATTGGGGTGGTATCCATTATAATGCTTTTTATGATAATGACAATGGAGAAGTGTTTATACCAACTGTTACCGCATGGGGACATGATAACAGCAATTGGGATGGTCAAACTGATGTTTATGTTAATACAGCAACAATACCAATGTACGAATTGAACCAAGACGCGGTTCGTGGCTTCTACGCCTGGCGTGTGAAACGTTTGGGCGGTGGCTTAACCATCTATAGAGCTAATGGCACTGAGGTGCACGAAGGCGATATGATTGATGCAGAGGAAGCCATCAAGTTCAACACTTCCAACGAAGAAGGCAACGAGGTGGACTTTGAGGCCTTGTGGGCCAAAGCCTACATGGTGACATCCAACACCACTTCCGGATTAAATGCCAATGTGAGTTATGAGCGCAACTTCGTGGTAGGCACGAACACCATTGCGTCGTTGAACTACCCTGTAACTTACTCAAGTTATTATCCTGATGGTACATTGGCTTATTCAGGCAATGTTACCTTCAATGGAGTTGCAACTCAAGATATTGGCGGTAGGACTTTTAGAAACTTTGAATGTCAGGCAGATACCAAGTTCGAATATATGAATTTGGTGGGTGCTGCAGATGACATTATAACAGCTAATAACCACTACCTATGCCTTGGACGTGGCATCAATGCTAACAATATGGCTGCAGGCTTTGTGCAAGGCATTCGTTGCGATGCCGCCTTTGGAGATCTGAATTACACAATTCGTATGGAGAGTGGTAGGTATGGTAAACTGGCATTCGTTTTGGATGCAAGGTATTATGAAGTCCCTGATGTTATAACCTATAATAATGCTGTACATGGGCGTGTTCAAGTAAAGAGCATATTAGGTTGCGATTACGACAGGGCCAGCCAAGCGAATGGTTTACTCCAGGTGTCAAATGAAAATACAATGTTCTTCTCTCGATTTGTTCATTTAGATGGGGCATCAAACAAAGATGCAAAAACATTCGATTGCGTTGTGAAGAGTGGACAATATCAGAATCGTTATTGGTCAGGCGCAAATGCAGACGGCAATTCAAGTCATAACTTTTATTGCGGCTCTAACAATGGTTGGGATGATACATATCCTGGCATTCGTTATGTTACAGTTGAGGGCGGCGAATTCGCCAGTATGAATGGTGGTCAAGGAACGAATGACAATACCACTAATGACCATGCTTCCACTGATGTGGTAAGCCTCTATGTCAGAATAAAGGATGGCGTTTTCAATGGTTGTGTTTTCGGCGGCGCATCCGATAATGTCTCCAATAGTGGTCGCTCTATCATCCTGACGGGCGGTACCGTGAAAGGTTGGGTTGCCGGAGGTGCTAATGGTACTGGTACAGGAAGTGAAGGTAGTTTGGCTATTACTCACGGAGAATCATTTATTTACGTAGGTGGTGATGCCCTCGTTGGAGGGCCTGATGCCATGACAGTAAACCAGACCCTAGGAGGTCAAGTGTTTGGCGCCGGTCGTGGCGGACACTTCTTTGTAAATAATGTTGAGGTATATCAAACGGCCAGTGTCATCAATTCAAATGTTGTGATTGCCGATAATGCTACAATTTCAAATGGCAACGATGACGCTGGTGGTAATGTTTACGGCGGCGGCAACTTGGGTTGTGTCGTTGAATCCGCCAACGTGTATATTCTTGGTGGTACTGTCCAACACAATGTGTTTGGTGGTGCCATCGGTAATGGTGTGACTAATGCTATTCCAAAGGCCAATGTTTACGTTAAAGGAGGTGTCGTGAATGGAAGTGTTTACGGAGGTTCCAACGATAACGGAACGGTGGGTAGCACTACTGGCACTGGCAACACGGCCACGGTCATTATGTCGGGTGGCACTACGACCAACGTGTACGGCGGAGGTCTTGGCAAAGATACCGATATGGCTAACGGCACTACGGTCACCGTCACGGGCGGTACTATTAATAATAATGTGTATGGCGGCGGTGAGGAAGGTACCGTCACAGGCAATACCAACGTCACTTTCAGTGGCGGCACGGTTCAGAACGTGTTTGCTGCTGGTAAAGGCGTTGAAGGAGGCTCTACTGCGCTCATCTCCGGACAAACCCACGCCACCGTTAGCGGCGGCACGGTGAACCATTGCGTGTATGGCGGTGGTGAGATCGGTGACGTGAACAACGGCCTTGGCAACTTGGCTTCCACCGTAAACATCAATGGCGGCACTGTCAAAGAAGATGTGTTTGGCGGCGGCAGGATGGGCAAGACCACTGGTAATGTCATCGTCAATGTGTATAATGGAAATATCGACGGCAACGTGTTCGGCGGTGCCTACGGTTCAAGAAACACCGTGTTTATTGCAGGTACCCACACCGTCAATATCATGGGTGGTAACATCTATACCAATGTGTATGGCGGTTCTCGCCAGGCCGACGACGCTTTGACGTTCAGTCCTACAGCTGGCGATCAGTTGGTCAACTGCGTCAACATTAGCGGAGGCCACATCTACTATCAGGTCTTCGCTGGTGGTTTCTTTGGCCAAAACTACGGTTCCGTGTATGCCTTCATCGGCCAGAATGCCATCCTCAACGCTCCCAACCATGCACCTACCGATGGCGTGAGCTACAACATCGCTGCGTTGATGATTGACGGCTCCGTGTGGGCAGGCGCCGACTTCGGCAGCTTCGATGGTTCCGAATTTGGTAGGCACACCATTGAAGGCCGTTCTAATGTGTATATTGATGGATTGGACTATAACACGGTTAGCACTCAACCCTCCTCTGCTGGTTACATGAACATCGGTAGTTCCGTGTTGGGCGTGGGTACCTCATGTTATGCTGGCAAGCGCGGCAGCGACCTTATCTTCCGCAACTACGGACAGCCGGTCAGCAATCCCGCCTATGGTAGCAAGGAATCCATGGTTGAGCCTTACACCACGGCTACGCGTAACTTGAAGTCTATACAGTTCTTCAACAATGCTGTCATTGAAAAGGCTCACGTCCACTTCATTGGTCAAGGCAGAATCAATTCCTTATTGACCACTGAGGAGTATGCCCTTTATGGAATCATTGATGTGTTGCGTGTTACCAATGGCAGTTCCCTCTTCATTGACTTCCCCATCGACCAGATGAAGAAGTTGGGCAGTTACACCTGCCCTGATGTGTATGCTGCTAAGCCGGACTATACAAAAGTGGACTACAATGACCTCCCCACAGCGGGCAAGGATAACAAGTTCCGCGTCAACGCTGGTTCTTTCATCAATGTCAAGTATATCGGAGCCTATAATCCAAGTGAAAGTGAAACAGGTTATGACTATGGCGAGTTTGAGGGCTTCTTCTATGTGATGACAGAAGACGAGAATGGCGTTTGTGCCTACGCTCGTCCTAAGCAGAGCAAAGACGCTGGCAACCAAATCGACCCCGATTATGACAATGCCCTTGATGGCGGTTTCTTAAGCTATAACAATGGCTACAACACTTACACGGAAGGTACGCTTACCGATGATAATGTGTTCGAATCGCCTTCCGATGCTCCTGGTGTCGGAACACCTGGCGTGCAAATGCCTTATGAAAACCATACTTTGAATACGGGAAGCAAGAATGGCGAGCAGTATTTCCGCATTTGGCGCTATGGTGGCATGTACAGCTATCGTCAGGGCGTGTTCAACGCTGTGGCCAAAACTACTAGCGGATACTCCACCACCGATGTGCTGATTAATCTTCCGGCTGCAAGAGGCGACGGTTCCTACTACAGAATCAAGACGGTTAACGGTTTCCCCTCAGTGGACTACGGCTCTGATGTGTTGACCGTGAACGCTGGTGTCAACAACAGCACCAACGGTGTTCCTGCAGCAGATGGATGGATGTACTATCAACTGAAGGACAATAATGTTCCTGATGACCATGGTCATTATGAGTATGGAAAGGGTATTGCTGAGCCTCATGTGGCCGAAGGTCTTACCTTGCTTAATAATAATGTCAACGCCACCTTTGGTCTTGTGGCTATCCCGCAGGGTTCGTTAGTCTACAGTGACAATGCCGATTGGTTGATTTGCAACGATGCCAGCGACGAGAATGAGGTGCTCACCACCACTAAGTGGTGGAACAAGGACATTACTATCAACCCGAGCGTCCTCTTCCGCCTCACTTACAACAACAACCTTACCAACAATGTAGTTTGGGACCCCATTACCATCATCTTCGAGCAATGCGATGCCAATGGCAATGTGAAGGATGAGGTTGAAGTGGCCTTATCTGTAAGTACTACCACCACCATCGAACAGGACTTCACTGCCCAGACTTTCGCCTTTATGGATGGAACTGGCGATCAAGCGGATACCTATGTGGCCAAGGTGGTGCTTCCTAGTTATTTCTCATTAGTGAATACCCCTGGTGAGTTGTGTAACTGGACCTTTAAGAGCGCTGAATGGCAACCAGAAACTGGGTTTGAAAATGCATGGAAGCAAGGGTCGGGCTATATCCATGATGGCGAAGATCCTAAGATTGACGAGTTTTCCATGCAAATCCAACCGAGCTACAATTTCGACAATACCTTGGGTTGGACCGAATTCGATCATACTGCTCATGACCTGAATGGCTTGGCAGCAGGTACTTATCTTTCGGCGACTGATGGTCGTAACACCTCCGCCTTCGATTTCATCCTGCATTTCGATGGTCGTGCCCGTTGCGAAGGCGAAACTTTGATGGGTACGCTTCAAGTGGTCTTGCAAATTGATAACTATAAAGACCCGGAAAATGACAATAAAAAGGACTTGGTAATCGATGTTGAGGTGTGGCGTCGTGGCGAAGGCACGATCTATTATTTGGATGGCGTGAATGGCAACAACTTCTTCAGCGGTACCTATCCTAATGCTCCTAAGAAGACCTTGAGCGGTATCTTCAACCATTCGAAATACAAGGCTGGTGACAAGATCTTTGTCGTGAATACCGTTACTGCAAATTCTTCTACCACTTTAGATTGGAATGGCGATCAGTATGGCAAGGTGATTCTCTACCGCTATCCGGGCGGCCATGAATTGTATCATTCAGTCAAGCCCAACGAGGTGTATGTGAACTATTCAGCAGACAACCCTGATAATGTTGGTTTTGAAGGCACCTTAGTGAGAGTGGAGAGCAGCATGAGCATGCACGGCATCGTTTTGGACGGAACCCAAAGAATTGTGGATACCACTAATTTTGATGCCCATCCAAACGGAAACATTTACTATCCTAAACAAGGAACGTTTGTAACGCCTACATCACCGTTGGTCGAAATTGCTGAAAACGCTACGCTGACGATTTACTCCAATAGTAGGCTGCAGTGGAACTATAGCAATTGTGATGGTGGTGCCATCTACAATGCCGGTAAATTGGTCATCAACGAAGGCAGTACCATTGCTGACAATGCCGTTTTGAGCACTAGCTACAATGGCGCAGGCGTTTATCTGAAGGGTGGTGCTACGTTGGTGGCTTCCGATTTGGTGACCATCAATGGCAACCACATCGTGACGCATGAAGGCTTGGCGACAAATAGTGATAAGAATAACAATGTCTACCTCGCCAGCGATAATAGCGTGATTCAGGTGGGTACATCTGACCCGAATGATGTCCTTGGCATTTTGGACGACCAAACTAGAATCGGTGTCACTAAGGGCGACTGGGGTGATTATTACTACACACCTATCGCTTATTCCGAGGGTGGTAGCGACTACTTGGAGAATTTGATTCCCACGCCCGCTCCTGGCCAGGATGAAGCTCCGGCCGCTGATTACTTGATTTTCGACGATGACATGTATTATCGTTTGGTCACTATCAACACCACACCAGGCTATGAGCCTTCATCCGAATATCTCTTCTGGGTGGGTACTTGGGTCACCACCGTGAGAACGAAACCAGACGACTTCGATCCCGACGACATTGATACTCCCGAAGAGTTGGCTTGGGCCATTTCATTGGTCAATGGTTTGAATGGCGTTAGCCCTGCCACTCCCAATGCCAATTTCAATATTACCGCCGACCTCGACATGAAGGCCAGGATTTGGGTGCCTATGGGAACAAACACCTATCCTTATACGGGTAATTTCAATGGCAATGGTCATGTCATTGAGGGCGTCCGTAGTCCGCTGAATAGCGAGAACATGGGTATGTTTGGTGTCATTGGCAATGACGCTAAAGTCCAAAACATGGTGCTTGGTGTCAATTTTGCCGGTGGCAATTCGGTCAACATGGCTGCTGTGGGCGCTGTTATGAACGGCGGCACGGTCAGCAACATTGAGGCAGCAGGCACCATTACGGGTACCTCTACTACCGAGGTAATGGGCGGTCTCGTCGCCAAGAAGAACGGAGGCAAAGTCCACTCTTCATTTGCAGTGACCACACTGACCACTACAAACGCTGACAGCGACATGGGCGGTCTCGTGGGCATCAACTCTGGCGACCTCTACAACAGCTATTCCAATGTCATCATGAGCGGTTCCGACCGCATCGGAGGCCTGGCAGGCAAGAATCTTGGTGTCATAGAGAACTGCTATGCCGTGATAGGCGAACAGACCTTCCCGGCCTTTGCCTACGACAACACCGGACATAACATCAACCATTGTTATGCTGCGGATGGCGTTACCAACTATGTTACTTCCGAAAAAGAGGGTACTCTCAACCAACACGGCAACTATGCAGCCGTTGAGGAAGACATCAAGGATATGAACTATATGTATTACGACAACTTGGTGTCACTCGTAGGCGGTGGATCGAACAATTATGTCCCTGCAGTGAATGAAGACGATACCTACTTAGAACATACCTATCGCGATGGCCACATTGTGGTTTGGAGAGGTTTGCTCAGCGTTTTGAACCAGTGGGTGAGGTCACATAGTGGCTATACCTTATGGAATCGTCCGATCAACAGCGCTATCAACGGCGACCTGCCGGTGTTGGCCTTCCCGGAAGACCAGAGTATGGCCACGCTCAACAGCGATGGTAGGTATCTGCAATACAGCACTGGCCTCGACAACTTGCTTGAAGATTACACGGATGCTTCCGGTATCTTTGTCTACGGCGCTGTCACGGACGTTGAGAACGTTCCTGCCAATGACAATGTGAAGGTTACCGTGGCTGAAGACGCTGTGCTGAAGCAAGCCGCCAATGCTGGAGCCTTCAATGCCACAGTGGGTGTCACCTTCGACAACTCTTGCAAGTCGGCTACCGACTACTTTGGTAATGGTACAGTTTACGACTGGCACTTCCTGTCGAGCTCGCTCACCGAGGCTCCGATGGGCATTACCTATGGCAAGGAAGGTGTGACGTTTGGTTACGGCAACCCAGCCGATATCAGCGTCATGAAAGGCAATTACTTCCCCAACGGCCTGATGAGCCAAAGTGAAGTGGCATGGGACCTCTATAGCTTCTACGAGCCGCAATACCACTGGATCAACCTGAAGCGTAGCTCCGAGAACCACTGGCACTTTGACTATCCTCACGGCAAAATTGAATACACTAACGAGACGATCTTCACTCCTGGCAAGGGTTACATGGCTGCCATCAGCCAGGACAGCTATCTGAACAACACGGGTACGCTGAACAAAGCGGACTTCACCATCGGGGTTACCTCCGACTCCTATGACCCAGGTATCACAGAGATTGGATATAACCTTCTTGGAAACCCATACCAGGCTTATTTGGATATGAGAGCATTCATGAATAATGACAACAACAAAGCATTGTTCGAAAACTCATACTGGGTGTACATTGCCGAGGGTAACAATTATATCGCTGGTAACTTTGCAGCGTCCGATAACGTTGCACTTCCTTCCGGCACCTTGCACCCGCACCAAGCCTTCTTTGTGAAGGTAAAACAAGACAATGGGTCCAATACCGGCAAGGATGGCATGGCGGCTCAATTCACCTATGACATGGCTACTGCCAATGCCCAAGCCTATTCCTTCTTCCGCGACAACAAGGTGAACTACCCGCTGGTGAACCTGAAGGCCAGCAATGAGCGAGGCATGCAAGACCTGGCGGTCATCGAGTTCAACCGACCCGAGATGGGCGGCTCCAACAAGCTGCGCGCGCTCAACAACGCGAGCTTCGAGCTCTGCTCGCACATGGATGGCGAGGACTACAGCATCCTGTTCGCTCCCGAAGGCACGGAGAGGGTCCCGGTGCGCTTCCGCACGAAGGAGGACGGCACCTTCACATTGACGTGGGAGACCATGCACGGCGAGTTCAGCAGCTTGCTGCTGGTCGACAACATGACGGGTACCATCACCGACATGCTTCGTGCCGACCGCTACACCTTCGACGCGGGTGCCGATGACTACGCCTCGCGCTTCTACATCACGTACCGTGTGACGGATGTGGAGGAGCACAGCGAGGGCGACGGCACCTTCGCATGGTTCGACGGATCGGAGTGGATCGTCGAGGGCCAAGGCGTGCTCGACGTGGTCGACGTGATGGGTCGCACGGTCTACAGCGAGCGTCTGGTGAACGAGAAGAACCGCGTCGGCCTCAACGGCGTGGCGAAGGGCGTGTACCTGCTGCGCGTGAGTGACGGAACGAACACCATGGTTCAGAAGATCGTGGTGAGATAAAGTGAGCTGAAGGCCATTGGCTGTTAGCTATTAGCTCGGTCGCGACTAAGCCAATAGCTAACAGCTGAAGGCCGCCTAGAAACGAACAACAATATCGGAGAACAACATAAAAACAAGATACGATGAAGAAACTGATAATGACAATCGCAATCGCGACGATGCTGGCAGTGCCGGCGATGGCCCAGGTGTTCATGGACGACGAGGAGATGAACGCGAACCGAAGCGACAGAGGCGGAGAGGGTTTTGGCGTGATGGTGCCGCAGACGGGGGTGGAATACGACCAATGGAAGTACACGCCCATGGGCGAAGGCATCGTCCTGCTCGCCGGCTTGGCTGGCGCCTATCTGCTGGGCAAACGTAAGAAAGAAGATTAATAGGCCGCTTCGGCTGGTTTAATTGTAACTTTAACACGGCTCTGCCATGGCGGAGCCGTGTTTTTTTTGTCTGTTGCGTTGGGACATAAAAAAATTGTAGAGACGCGCCATGGCGCGTCTCTACAATTTTTTTGGGATTTCTTTGCCGCAGGCAAATCCCTCAATCAATACTTCATCATCTCGATGAGGTCGACCATGCGGTTGGAATAACCCCATTCGTTGTCGTACCACGACATGATCTTCACCATCTTGCCCATCACCATGGTGCTTTGGGCATCGAAGATGCTGCTGTGCGGGTTGTGGATGACGTCGCAGCTCACGATCGGGTCCTCGGTGTATTCGAGCACACCCTTCATCGGGCCTTCGGCGGCTTCCTTCATGGCGGCGTTGATCTCTTCCTTCGTGGCTTCGGTCTTCAGCGTGCAGACGAGGTCGACGAGTGAACCGGTCGGAGTAGGAACGCGGACGGCGATGCCGTCGAGTTTGCCATTCAGTTCGGGGATGACGATACCCACGGCCTTGGCGGCACCCGTGGTGGTCGGGATCTGCGACATGGCGGCGCTACGGGCGCGGCGCAGGTCGCTGTGCGGACCGTCGAGGATGACTTGGTCGTTGGTGTAGCTGTGGATGGTGGTGATGTAACCCTGCTCGATGCCGAAGCGGTCGTTCAAGACCTTGGCGACGGGAGCCAGGCAGTTGGTGGTGCAGGAGGCGTTGCTGACGCATTCGACCTCGTCGGTCAGGTCGTTGTTGTTCACGCCGACCACGACGGTGGCGTCGATGGCGTCCTTCGAGGGAGCCGAGAGGATGACCTTCTTGGCACCGTTCTTCAGGTGGTCGCCATAGCCGCCCTTGCTGCTTTCCTTCGAGCGGAACACACCGGTCGACTCAACCACGACATCGGGAGTCTTGCCCCACTTGATGTTCAGCGGTGAACGTTCGGCAGTGACGGGGACGCGCACGCCATTGACGATCAATGCGGTCTCATCATATTCCACCGTGCCGGGGAACTTGCCCTGGGTGGAGTCGTATTTCAACAGGTGGGCCAGCACCTTGGTGCTCGTCAGGTCGTTGACGCCCACGATTTCCAGATTCGGACGTTCGCAGATGATGCGGAACACGTTACGGCCAATGCGGCCGAAACCATTGATACCTACTTTAATCTTTTCCATTTGGTTATAGTTTAATGATTGTTCGTTATTTGTTGTCATTGTTCTGTAGAGCCAAGTTCCTCCACATATTTAACTATTTGTGGACGCAATATATGAAGATCTTCTTCAATCACTTTCCATACAATATCCTTTTCCACTTGATGATAACCATGAATGAGGAAATTTCTCATACCTGTGATTTGCCTCCATGGCGTTTCGGAATGGCTGTCTCTAAATTCGAAGGTTAGCATATTGGCCGCTTCACCGATAATCATTATGTTGTACACCACAGCATGATATCGCATCCGGTCAGCCACAAAAGTCTCCATGTCATCGCTTCCAACGTATTGGAAAATGGTGTCGATGGCCTCCAAAATATCAGTCAGTCGTTTAGGATCTTTGCTCATAAATCAGTATTTTGTCGCGATCGGCACTTTCTCGGGCAAATGGTAAAAGCCCACCAACGGTGATCAAATCAACCTCACAACCCAATAGATCTTTCAAGTCTTCATACATCCCTCCTAATGTGAAAAGGCTGAAATGCTGCGACTTGTCGGGTACAAAAAGAATGTCTACGTCACTTTGCGGCGTCTGTTCACCTCGTGCGTAGGAACCAAAAAGCCATGCCTTCAGAACAGGTTGCGTTCTGAAGTAATCAGCAATGACTTTTATCATGTTTTTTGTACTCATTGCTACAATTGATTTTAATCCGAGTGCAAAAATACCACTATTTTTTGAACAATCAATTCAAGCGCAGTTTTTTTTCGGTCTCTGTATTGTCCGCTCATTGGGAAAATGCGTATTTTTGCTTTTGCAATCGAATAAGTGAGACAATGTCTGAAACCTTCAAATCGCAAGCCCTTGAGGCCAATCTGGCGCAAACGCGCTACAAAGATATCTTCATCCCTGAAGAACACCAACATTTCATCGACCTGTCGGCCAAATACTTTGGCATCAACAAACGCGCCAAGGAATGCATCACCGAATACCATCATCCTTTGTCGAACCACACCTTTGTTACCGAGGAGCTGCGCAAGATGCTCCTTGACGACTTTTGGTTCTACACCCGCGACGACGTCCCCGCCGACGCATTGCACATCCCATTGGAAATGATGCACAGCCTGCTGAAACCCGAAGTGGCGGCTAAACTGCGTCTTAATATCATCATCACCCTAATGGAGTTCGCCGATAAGGTGGTCAAGGAATCCGAAAAACACGTTGGATTGATCACCAAGGTGTTCAACATCTTGAATGACGCGTTTGAAGGGACTAAGGCCCCTGAGCTGGTCCCTGAGCTTGTCGAAGGGCGCGAAGGGCCGACTGATAATAAAGATGTCTTCATCCTGGCCACGAAACATGCTGGTCGTTACCTCGATAAGGTGGCGCAAGATGAGCGGTTCAAGGACCAAGCTTGCCAACTGCTCCACAGGATGCTGCAAGAGAACTACCGCTATTGGCAAGAGACCTCGCAGGTGGAAAACTGGGTGGAAAGCAAGAAAACTTTGTTGTCCGAAGAGGAAATCAAGACGGTTTGCGACGAGATAGGACAACCTTATTTCAACCATTTGAACGCTGATTTGAAGGCTGCCGACACTTGGGAGAAACTGACAGACATGCCGCATTTCGAGCAGATTGCAAAGCGCTTCACCGAGTCGGAGAAGGCCTTCCCGCATTTCATCACGAAGTTCCACTACGTCTTCTTCCTCCTGCATCTGCCAGGCATGGAAAACCAGCGTGAACGCCTCATCTGGAACATGGACCGCATGATGCGCGATGCCGTCGACGAGATGCCGCAAGAGGAACTTATTCCCTTCATTGACACGATTTTTGGTTTGGCCGAGGAGCTGCGTAAGGATTATATGTCGGCCGTGCTTGATTTCCAACAGACACTTGGTCTCAAGATCATTGATGTAGACCAAACCGAACAGAAGGAGATTGTCAACTATTTCGAGAAGAAACTCATCAACTTCGGTTTCGTTACGCCAGGCAACGTGTTTGTGGGCGAGGATTGGCAACTTTCTGTGGATGAGAACCATATCAAGAACATCCGCGTGTGGCTTGAACTGATTGAGCATTCCAAGACGCCTATGGAAAAGTTGCTGTCGGCTTTGATTGTCAACCTGAAATTGGGCGGCATCTTCCTCAGCGATACCGACCTCTTCCAACGCGAAATCACCAAGGTGCTCAACTCCAACATCACGCCATATTACAAGAAAGTGAAACAGCTGACGCGCATCTTCCCCGTCTACTTCAACGAAATCGGCGCCGAGGGTGAGATCAGAAATGTGACCACTAACATGGACGAAATTTCGGGCCGACAGGACAAGCTGGTGCATTTCCTTCGCAAGCAGGTGCACACCGAGAGCAACAACACGCTCATTGGCCTGACCTTCGACGTGTTCAAGTTCTGGAGCGACGGCAACCTCGATCTGCTGAAGCCTATCCTGCCCAATAACGTCTTCGAGAGTATCGACAAGGAAAGCACTTGGTATGTGCCCATCCACAACCTTGTGCAGACCATGTGCGAGATTTCGTGCCTCAATCCCGAGGACGTGCTGATGCTTTCGCGCGACGACTATGAGAACCTTATCGGTTCAGCAGCGCGTCGCCTTGAGTTGGAGGACGACCTCTATCAGCGTGAGCGTGCCCGCCTGATGGACATCCGTGACCTGTATGCTTACCTACGTGAGAAATACAGCTTCGAGTCGGTCAACATTTTTAGCTCGTTGCGAAGCTTCCCATTCATCCCCGATGAGGAAATCGACAAGTTCGAGAAGGTGTACAAGGCCAAGGACTTCGGCAAGTCGCTGACGATGATTTATTCTTTCATGGACAAGCTCAAGACGGTCATCTTCAACCCCGAACAGAGCGAAGGTTGGGAAAACATCTACCACAAGCGCCATATCGCCATCGGCATCCCGTCGATGTATGGCACCTATCGCGAGAACAAGTTCGAGGCCATGGGCTTGACCTTCCGCCTCGAGCGTGTGGCCACTCAGCTGATGGAGAAGGTGGTGCAAAGCATCAACCTCGATTACATCTCCGAACGCACGCTGAATCAAATCTATAGCATCCTTGAATACTTCCGCGAGGGCCTCGAACTTGACGGCATCACCAACCAAAGCCTCAACTCGAAGCTCGACATGCTGCGCTACAGCTTGACTTCGCGAAGCTTCTCCTTCGGCCAGTACATCAACATCTTCCAGTTCATCGCCGAAGACGTGCGCCGCATCATCATCAAATACTTCCTGAAGTCGTATGAATATCCGTTGAAGATTGTCATCCCGCAGCTCTTCGACCCCGAAGGCCAACTCAACGAGCGCGAGACCGCGGCCTTGATCAACAAAAAGTCGGAGGAATTCCACCGCGACTTGCTCTCCGATGCCTTCCTCATGCAGCCTTTGGACAACTTCATCGGTCGCATCCTCAACTCGTTGCGCACCATGGAGGCCACCCTCGACCCGAAGCTCATCAGCGACATCATGACCTACAACTCCGAGATGCTCATCAGCCCCTTCTGGAAGAAGACGCCGAAGATGGACAATCAGGTGTTTATCGGCAACAAGGCCAACAACTTGAAGAACCTGTATCTGCACGGCATGCCCGTGCCTCCAGGCTTTGTCATTACCACGGAGACTTTCCGCCGCAACGAGACCATCAACACGATCCCTGAGTTGCGTACCGAGATTCACGGCATGATCCGCAAACACATCGAGGAATTGGAAAACATCTCAGGTCGCAAATTTGGTGTGGCCGACAAGCCTTTGCTGGTGTCGGTGCGCTCAGGTACGGCCATCTCCATGCCAGGTGCCATGGACACCTTGCTCAACGTGGGCATGAATGACGAGATTGCAGAGGCTTTGGCGCAAGACGAAAGCATCGCTTGGGCGGCTTGGGACTCCTATCGCAGACTCCTGCAAAGTTGGGGTATGGCCAAAGGCATCGAGCGCGACGTCTTCGACGACGAGATTAATGCCTATAAGCAATTGAAGAATGTAAAGGTGAAGGCTGATTTCAGCATTGAGCAGATGCGCGAGGTGGCTTTCTCGTACAAGCGCATCTTGGACGATCACGGCGTGGCCTTTGAGCAGGACTCCTTCAAGCAGTTGATCGAGTGCGTCAACATGGTCATCGACTCGTGGAACTCGGAGCGCGCCCTGGCCTATCGTCGTCATCTGGGCATCTCTGAGAATTGGGGTACTGCCGTCATCGTCCAGCAGATGATCTTTGGCAACCGCAGCGACACCTCGGGCACGGGTGTGGTGTTCACGCAAAACCCGCATCGCGAGCGTCCGGGTGTGCATCTCTATGGCGACTTCACCATGCGCAGTCAAGGCGAGGACATCGTGGGCGGTTTGGTCAAGCCGTTGCCCATTGGCGAGACCCAACGCAAGGCTGCGGGTTTGGAAGGTCCATCGATGCAGACTTTGCTGCCCGACATCTATAAGAAGATTTATTCCATCGCTGTGGAACTCACCGAGAATCTCGGCTATAGCCCGCAAGAGATAGAGTTCACCTTCGAGTCCGACAAGCCCGAGGACTTCCGTATCTTGCAGATCCGCGACCAAGACCTGAAGACTGAGGAGGAGAAGGCGGCCTTCGTGTTGCCTCCCGAAGAGATGAAGCAGCTGGGTCACGGTCTGGGTATCGGTGGCGGTGCCATGAATGGTTTGGCCGCCTTCAATGCCGAGCAAATCAAGACCTTGCGTGAGCAACATCCCGACAAATACGTTATCTTGGTCCGTCCCGACACTGTCCCCGACGACATCGGCATGATCTTCGACTGCGATGGCCTGTTGACGGCTCGTGGTGGTGCCACCTCACATGCTGCGGTCACGGCGGTGCGTTTGGGTAAAGTCTGCGTGGTCAGCTGCGACGGTCTGGAGGTCGACGTCGACGATGAGTTTGGCCAGCTTAACGGACAGCCGCTCAGCATGGGCAGCGAAATCGCTATCGACGGCGACTTGGGTATGGTCTATCTTGGCCATTACCAGACGGAAAAGATGAAAGTGGGGAAGGGGTATAATTATTAGTTTAGAGTTTAGAGTTTAGAGTTTAGAGTTTAGAGTTGTAGGGCTGTCACATGGTGGCAGCCGCAAGAAAAGATAGAATTATAAGTTTAGAGTTGTACCAAGCTCATGTCATTATCTCACTTCGTATCGATGAAATGCTAAGCATTCGGCGAAGCCAATCTTCGATTTCCCGCGTTGGGCAGTGGGAGGAATGGAATCTATGAGCGGTAATAGAAGGACATAATACAATAACAATATGGCAGACCACAACGATTTAGGGAAACTTGGCGAGGAGCTTGCGGTCAATTATCTGACTGGCAATGGCTATAAGATATTGGAGCGCAATTGGCACAATATCCACAAGGAAATCGACATCATCGCCCAGGATGGGAAGTTCCTGGTCATCGTGGAGGTGAAGACGCGCCAGAGCGACGATTATGGCGAACCCGATTTGGCCGTGACCAAACGAAAACAGCGGATGCTGATTGCTGCTGCCAACGCATATATTACCCGAAAAGGTTTGGATATGGAAACGCGTTTCGACATCATTTCCATTATTTTTAGGGATGGTGAACCCATAATTGAGCATATTGAGGATGCGTTTTTGCCCTAGTTTTCGCACTTTTATTATTAATTAAGGTGTCAATAATGGCTGATTATTTCATTTTTTGCAATTTTTTATCATTGACAATCAGCGAGATGCGAGAAAGATGAAAAATAATTGAAAAAAGTGCTTGCGGAATGGGAAAAAGGTAGTACTTTTGCACCCGCTTTCGGAAGGAACGAGGGGCCGAGAGGAGGGGACCGGGAGCTAGAGTTCTTTGAAAGTCTGAGGCCAGCACAAGACCGGCGCGGCGGGAGCCGCGCTAGGGATAGGAACCTTTTAAGGAAGGAACACCAAAGAGAACATCGAGGCGGAACCCGAGATTCAGAAGA
>Ga0247610_10000999_pt1 | contig 36500 bp, 50 predicted proteins | sample 174DNAGHGhighgp2_FD_193483 | JGI IMG/M metagenome (GOLD analysis project Ga0247610, IMG submission 193483) | Sheep rumen microbial communities from Palmerston North, Manawatu-Wanganui, New Zealand - 1742 DNA GHGhigh gp2 | ecosystem: Host-associated > Mammals > Digestive system > Stomach > Rumen...
TCATGTTATTTATAATATCTAAATACTGATCTTCCCCAAAAATGACTGACCAGTCTGGAGACTCCATGGAACTATAGGCGTCGTTGATTTCATCTATTGCATAATGAACAGTATCAACAAAAGCTTCAGCTTGAGGACTTGCAGCAAGTATAGATTCTGTAATAGATTGAGATAATGCCTAGTAAGCTCCCTCAGCACCGTTTAATACTTGTCCCATTAACTATATCTGCTATACAGTTAATCTAAAACCCTATGGTAACGCTGATATATCTATATCCAACATGTCTGTTAAAACATTGTTAGCTTGCTGCACTAACTATAAATCCTCTGGAGTTATTATAGCTCCAGTTCCAGACTATACATTTTGCACAGCTATATAGTATTTATCATAATTCTAACTTAAATCAGTTAAAGCAGAACCATAACGTAAAAAACTCTACGCTAAATCCTCAGCATCTTGTCTGCTTTTTATAGCCTGTCCAGAAAATTCTCCTGTCTATTCAGCAGCTTGCTGTATATAATCTGCTAAATTCTTAAAATCATCCGCGTTAACGTCAGAATCTAATAGTTTATTTAAATCCTTATAAGCATCATTAAATTGATCTACTGTAATAACGCCATCTCTAAATAGCTCATTTAGTTCTTTTGTGTTTTTAGCAGCATCCGCACATTGTTTACCATATTTTCTCAATGCGGCAGAATAAATCTGAGTTTGCTAAGCCCCCTAGCCTAAAAGTTCTTTTAAATCTTGCAGACCTTGTTCTGTCACCTAAAAGTCAGTGTTATTAATATTAAAAGCTTTCGATAAAGCTGCATTTAATAAACTAGCTTTATCAGTATTTGAATCCATTTCTGCCCCTAATTCTCGTAAGTTTGGCAGTAATTCCTATAATGAATTATTGGCTTCTACAGCAGAACTGGCATCAGAAACAATAAAACTATTTTTATTTTGATCAAACTGCTCCTGACTAATGCCGCCTTCTTGTCCGCTTTTTCCTAAATCTCTAGCTTGTTGTAATTCAGCATAAGTAGTAATATTTTTTTGTATTTGTTCTTGCTCTTGTTGTAATCTAGCCTTCTAAGCAGCATCAATAGCTTCTCGACTAAACCCTAACTCTTCTCCAATTTTTCTTACTTCTTCAGAGGTAGATGCGAATAAATTTAAATATTGCTGTTCAGCATATATTCTCTAATTTTTGCTATTTTCTGCATACTGGCCTATCTAAGAATAAGTTGTTCGTATAATCTATTGAGCCTGTTTTACCTACTAAGTATTAACAAATTTCTTATCTTGTAATATTGATAAAGCGTTTTGTATCTCATCCTTAGAATAACTAAAAGTAGATGCAATACTCTTAACAGCTTCGCTGCTACCATTAACTACCTACTAAACAGCTTCTGTAAAGGTTTTACTCTAGATAAGAGTTTCAGCAGTATTTCCTGACTATTCAATTCTTGTTATTATATTTTGAAAATTAGTCTAAGTTTCTTTTAAATTTGCATTTAAATTCTATAAAGCACCTACAAATTGATAACTTCCATCAGGTAACTCATAGAAATTATCTTTTAACTCTTCGACACTAAGCCCAGCCGCGGCCAGAGTATCAATTTGCTATTTACTTATTATAGAGCTCTACGATAAGCCTGAAATAATCTATTTGGTTTCAGAAACAAGCGAGATTAGATTTCGTAAATGCGTTGCAGTATCAGCTTCACCCATCCCTTTGAGAACTTGTTCAAATTTTTTCCAAGCCTATGTAGTTGTATCTATCTATATCCCTAGGTCTTTTAAGGCGTTTTTAAGTTGCTAAGGAGCATTATTTTGTGTCCAATCGATTTTATCGATCTATTTTAAAAGATCCTCAGCCCCATTACCTAAACTTGAAAAAATATTAATAAAATCCTATTTTGTTTTCCCTTCAACCTAAGAAAAGCCTTCAGTAAGATATTTGTTTAATTTAGAAGATACCTATTCTGAAAATTCTGAGAGAGGATCATCAATATTCTTATTATTGGCAGAATCAATTATATTTTGAATAATCTGATTTATGACATTATCATCACTTTTACCAGAAGATTTCTAAATTTTACTAAAATCAAATTTTAAATTTTGTAAATCTTGAATAGTAGAAAGATACGTCTTTATAAGTGCTTTTTTACCTTCGTCTATCTTATATCCGTTATTTTCAAGAGCTATAACAATATCATCAGTAGTATTCTCAATAAGCTAAGTATAATCATCGCTGAAATTAATAATTTCTCCTGTTTCCAAATCTAAATCTAAATCTTTAAGATTAAATGTATTAGATAAGATTGACTAAATAAGGTCTTTGTCCTGAATTCCAGCTTTTTGTAATATTTCTATTCCTTTCTCTATTCCATCTTTTATTTTTTCAGCCCATTCGTTGAAAGGAATCTAAGAAGAATCAGGCATTTGCTTTGCTAAGTTCTTTAACTGTTTATCTATATCATCAGTATAGCTTTCGTTCAACTGCAATAATATATTTGATATTTGACTATCTAAAGCGTCTATATCTTCCCCCGAAGTAAGCTCTGCTTGACTAATAAAGGCTTGGATATAAGCGTCTAGCATAGACTCAGCATCCTAAATACCCTTTTCCTTCATGTTGGAAAGAACATCTTGATACCCGCCCTACTTAAAAGCCTGCTATCCATATTTTATTTTTGGAAGCTAAAGTGTTTTACTTTTTTGCTCAGCCTCACTTAAAGTATTTGTATATTGAGATATACCTTCTGCGGTTAGTTGCAATAAATCAATAAATTCATTAAGATCTGCTCTAGTAGTGTATCCAGGGCCAAAAGTAATCTTAGCTAGCTAATCCTTGTATTTCTCTAACGCCTCTACTGCACCTAATACCCTTTTTGGATCTGCTATTATATATTCCTAAAGAGTACCATTCGCAGCAAATTTAGCAAGTTCATCTAAACTTGATAAAACATTTTTAAGCCCAGTATTTTCTGTAGCATCTTTAAAACTTGGTATAACTGTTTCTCTTAAATATGTTTCATTGTCAGATGCGTAATATTTTAAATTCTAAAATTCTGGGAATTCTTTGTCTACATCTTTAAATAATCTTTTTTGAGTTTTTGTTGTATCAAGACTATTTATTTTCTGCTGAGCTGCATATTCTTTTTCTAATTTCTAAATGATGGTATCAATATTAGTACCAACCGTTAAAATAGCATTTCCTTGACTATCAAAACCCGCAACTAGCTCATCACTATACTAAGCAATTTTATTAATAATCTAATGATATCGAGCTTGCTCCTAATCTGTCATGGAAGCTACATTCTGTCCATACTATCCAGCTTTCTATGACAAAAGTTCATACTAAGATCTTAAATCCTCTATGCTCTATTTCCTATTTTTAAACTAAGCAGAAGCTTTTGCTAGCTCAGATTGCTTCTATAATATCTAATCATACCTCTATGCAGTACTTTTAAATTTGTCCTACAGATCATCCCAAACTCCACCGAGCTCAGCAGCACTTTTTACAAGACCCAAAACTGCGCTAGTTACCTGCCCAGCTATCATACCTAATGCAGGACCGCCAATAGAGGTACCTATTATTTGAGCGACAGTTTGTGCAGATCCCGTAATAGCGGTGAAAGTTCCATTTAATTTCTACGCCGCGGTGGCTGAATCATCTAAAGAAGTTTTCAATCCGCCGGTAATAGCTGTAACCGAATTTATAATCATGGAAGCTGTTCTTAAATTATCAGAAATTTTTTTAGCTGATAAAGCAAAATTTGTAGCACTTGTAACGCCTCGTTCTAAAGCCCCTTTCGTGTTAACAGCAGCTTCATGAGCCCCTTTTAAGACATTTGCTAATGCTTCTATCTGTTCAGTAGTTAAATTAGCTTTTGAGCCAACCTAAGCAATAGCTGTTTTAATAGTATCCGCTGATAAAGCCCCAGAATTAATTGCATAAGCCAGCTTCTAAGCATTAGTAGTTGCATTACCAAACTGCACATTAGCTGACTGTAAAGCACTAACTAACCCTTCTTGCACTTCTGTAGAAAATTTTTTGTTTATTTGACTAACATCAATAGGATTACTAGCATTGTTAGGTAGGCTTGTCAATGTTCTTAACTCATCTACAATCTCATGATATATCTTTTGTTGAGACTGTAACTCTGTTAATTTCTATCTTAATTGATTTTTGTTAGAATTCTATAAATCAACAACACCAGAAAGAAGACTTTCTTGCCGCTCGTACTCTTCAATCTATTGTGTAAGACTACCTATTTTTTGTTGCTGAGCCGTCAATGAAGCATATTCCTGTTGAGATATAATTCCTTTTACAGCTGAAATTTTTTGAGCTACTTCTAATTCAGCTTGCAAAGCCTTATCTGTAATAGGTTGTCCTTGATGACTAGCAATAATTTGATCTTTTAAATCCGCGGCAGATATTTGCTGTTTTAAACTCTTTACATTTTGTATAGTAGTTGCAATAGATTTACCAATTTGATCACTAAAAATCTGTGTAGCAAGAGAGCCAAAATAGGTAAGAGCCGCCCCTCCAGATCCTAATCCACTAATAAAATCATTGAATTGCTATATTACAAAAGTTAAAGCTTCAGTTAGAGTATTAAAAGTGTTAGTATCAAAAAGGGTATCAAAAGTTCTTTGTTGCTAAGTAGATAACACCTGTAATTTTGCAGCTGTGCTCTACATATAGATATCCTGTTGCTCTTGTAATGTTCCAATAGCCTATTTAGAAGTTTTAAGAGCCTAATTATACTGGTCCCAGTTATCAAAAAGGGCTATTAAATTATTATATTGACGAGTACCCGCCGCAGCCTGGGCAACAGCCAACTGTTGGGACCTAGTCCATTCATCCCATTTCCCGCCAATTTCCTACACAACAGTACCCATATCTCTTATATTGCCCTATACATCTAAGATTTGAATACCCATTTTTGCAAGCTTGCCAGATACCTATCCAAGAGTCACTCCAAACTAATCAGTTCCGTCTGATTTTAATTGCCCAATTCTTGCATAAATTGTTTTTAAAGCAGTACCTACAGATTCTGGCGCCTGCCTAGTAACAGATACAATAGTAGAAATCTGCGCATTAAGCTGATCTACATCCACTCCCATGGCATTTGCGGCAGATGCAACTTTAGACATACCTGTAGACAACTCCTAGAGGTCGGCGGCTGTCGTAGCAGCAACGGCAGCAAGCTTATCAACATACAGCTAAGTTTCTTCAGCCGAAACTTTGTAACCATTCCATACAGCAGTAAGCTGTTCGGAAACTTCTTGACCAGATTGAGCAGTTACATTTGCAGCCTTTAGGGTAGTCTATGCTCTTGCCTGAACATCAGCATCTTTTAAACCTTGCTGATAGTAAATTAAAGCTGCTTTGGTATAATCCAAAGTACTAGCGCCCATCCCTTTTGCCGCAGTTTGAGCAGTCTTTGCAAAACGCTACATCTACTAAGCCGATTGTCCTGTTACAATTCTAATATCATTTAAAGAAGTATCTAAAGCTTTGACATATCCATACGCACTTTGAATAGATTTTGTAAATTCATTAACAACAGCTGAAGATAAATTCCATTTGATTGTATTTTTTAAAGTTGCTGCCATATTGTTAAGGAGCTGGTTAGCCGTCCTTAACGGTGTTTGCGTCTATAATACAGTTTTACTAAAAGCAGAAAACGCAGCCTGTCCTTCAGCTCCTGCTTTGCTTAGCCTTGTACGAAGCTAATCAACGCTTCCATACGTGCCCCTTATACCCTCATTAACTTTTGATAAATTTAATGATTGTAAATCACTATTCCAAGCACTCTTTAAAATGCTTTCTAATTTAGAGGCTTCCACTGCTGCCTCTTTAAAACCATCTGTAATTCCATTTCCAATGGAGGAGTTCTTAGCTATACTTTGAATGTTCTTTAAAGCGTTTGTAAGCTAAGTTAAATTATTTTTATTTACATTAAAGCCAATATCAAATACAATTTTATTAGCCATATATGAACGACCCCCTTATCTCTAAAATAAAAAAATGCTCTTTCTATTATATATAATAGAAAGAGCATTTTTTTTAAATAATCTTGGCCTTATTAAGTAGTCTAATTAAAACCAGTTGATTTAGCTAGCCCAAGTAACTGTTGATACTTATTAGGATCAAAATTATCAACAATATTTGCTGCGGCCTCAGCATTTTTTGGTAAATCTTGAACAAAAGTTTGAATTATGGCGGCCGCGCTATTTTTGTATGTAATAATATCTTGTTTCATTTGTTTTAAATATCCTAATAAAGCGTCATATTCAGACTCGTCTATGGCTTGAATAATCATGTCTAACAATCCTGTGCTTTGAAAAGAATCATACAATTTAAATTCATCTTCTCTTTGTTTTTCAGTAAAAGTTATATCTGTATATAGATATATAATTCCAAGATTAAAATACATATCCAATTTTAAATCATTGAAAATCCCACCCTCAAGAGATTTTTGGAATGCGTTTTGAATAAGGTCAATCTTATCTTCTATAGGAAGGTATTTAGCTATCCTTATCTATTTGTCATTAAAAGTAATTGTATTGTATGTTTTATCTATTTTTAAATTAAGTGCATTAAAAGTTGTCTTAGTTGCCATTTCTCTTTCCTTCTTTCTTTTTTTTTATTGTAATAAAAAAAAATAAAAATGTCAAGTCATTTTTACTCCAGCATTGCTAATTATCTAATCTATTGTTTTTTCTCCTATTTTTTTTACAATTTTATCTAAATCTTTACTTAAATCATAAATAGGATTTCGCGTTTTTCCTTTTCCATATTTAGCTATTAATGAATTTAAGTTTGTTACATCATTTAACATTGTATTTATTTGAGAAAATAATTTTCTAAATCCATAATAAGAAGCCCCCTAAGATTTAACAGAATACATTCTATTTCCTATGTTTATATCTGCACCAAAAATACCTGATGAATTATCTACCTTATGAACAAAAACCATTAATTGATAAACTCCATACTAACCTTCCTAAATCTCAAAACTTGCATTATTTAATATCTCTGCAAGTAAACCTGCATAAGCTTCCTTTACATCTCCTAAGTTATTTACTATCTGAACATACCAAGAACCTATATTTGCTAATATTACATGGGCATTATTTTTATAAGGACCGTAAGTATCATACCTATTTTTATATGTGGCATAATTGCTTTGTAAATATTTTAATTTATCTTGATCAACACGTTGCTACATTTGAGGACCATTAAAAGAATTTTGAATTTGTTTTATTTTTGCTTTTAAATCGCCTCCACTATAACTAACTTCTCCGTTCTTTTTTATTCTTTTTTTTACATTCTAAGAAGTATATGTTAAATAATCCTAAATATTAGGAACCTAAAGAGTATGTAAAACTTCATTTTCATCCTAATATATATATAAAGTCATTAATTCTTTTCCCATATATTCTATCAAAGATTTATGAAAATTAGTAAGTTCTTTAAAAAAATGATCTGTTTCTATTTGAAATTGGCCTTCTTTATTATATGACTAATTAAAAGTCTAAATTAATTGATTTATTTTCTAATCAGAAGCAGATCCAATCAGCTAATGCCTCGCCCTAGATTTAGCTCTTTGAAGCTATCTATAAGCATCAATAGAAGCTACAAATTTTTTATATTCGCTCAAATAAAGATTACAAGCTTTAATAAATTTTTCCTACTTCTATGTAATTATTGGAGATAATGCTTTTTCAGTTTTATCCATTATCTATTTTGAAAAAATTTGTTCATTATTATCAGCCATAATTTGCCTCATTATATATAAAAAAAATTAGGAGATGAATATATATTCATCTCCTAATTAAGAAAATTAAATAACTAATCTGTCTCCAGTTTGAGTTGAAGCCATATCACTATCTTCAGTAACATAAACCTGAGAAAGGCTTCCAGAAGCTTCATGATAAGTCTCAGTAGAAGGCATAACAGTTTGAGCACTAGCCATTCCTTCGTTACTATCTTCAACAACCTGAATAACACAAAGAACCTTCTTATTCTTATTAAAATATGTATATCCTGGGAAAGCATCCATAGTAAAATCAAAAGTACTAGGATCGCCAGTACCAGCCATTGTAATTGTGAATCCAGACTGAACTTTTACATTCGGGAATGTTAAGTTAGCAGGCATATCAATGCCTCTAGCTTGATCCCTAAATAAAGTATCGGCCTCAACATAGTAATATCCTGCAAAATCTTGCGGAGTAAGTTGAATTTCAGAAATATTCTAACCGTTTTTATTTATATAATAATCAACAAGAATATTTCTACTCTATGTAATCGGAGTTGTTCCATTAACTTTTGGAGATGTAACAGTAAGAATAGCTCTACCGTTAGAAACTGTATATGTAATATCTGTAGCAGAAGTCACTAAATCTCCAGTAATAGATCCATCCTACTCAACATCCATAATAAACAAAGGTGCATTTGCGCCAGCATCCACATCAATGCCGCCGTCTGTTCCTTGGCCATCTGCACTTATATAACCAAAACTCCGTAAAGCATCAGTTAAATCAATAACTCCAGTGTAAGTCTCGCTACCAGCTTCTCCGCTTGAAGTCACTTCCATAACCGCGGCAGTTGTAGCATGCATATGAATTCTCTGTTTACCTTTAACTAATCCAGCCCCAGAAAGCATACTTAATGAAACTGGGCTAATAAGAGCATCAGTAACTGTGAAAGTTAACGTTTTATCTCCCTACCATGCAATTAATCTAGAATTACCTCTTCCACCCTGGGCGTAAGTAGTAGAAGTTGCTTGCTCAAGAGTAGAAGTAGTCGCAGTATCAATATAAAGCACCGGTTGACCCACATGGAAAGTTTTTGTGCCTATTGTTGTCACTTGCTTAGCACGAAAAACAATATTTGCGCACTATCTAATACCAAACTTCATATATTTTTCCTCCTTAACGGAAATTATTTTTTATTTGAATGTATATCCATCATCCAATTCTAAACATCTTTTAAATCTTTAGCACCTGCCATTTTTGCTTCCATATAAAACTAAAAATTCTCTTTCAACTGAAAACGCTGAAATTCATCAAATAATTGATAAACAGTATATTGAAGCAATGAATTCATGTCTTTATGCTATCCAACAGCAAGGATAGACACATATTGGGACAAAATATTTATCTAAGAAGAGTCGCCTTCTCCACGTTGTCTTTGTAATCTTCTTTGTCTCTATTCAAACTTCTTAACTAATGCTCTGCCTTGCGGCCCTTCTACATTGTATTTAAGTTGAGATTTTGACATAAAAGTATTTAAACAAAAAATATTCTATATGCATTTTCCAAAATCCTCAAATTCATTTTCTCCTATTAAATGAGTAGTTTTTTCACCCTATTTAAAAAGAAAAAAACCTGTTGGAATTATTTTTGTTATATAACCTGGAAACAGTAATGATAATAGCATAGTTATCCTATTTCTAGTCTACATTGCTTCTGCTGTTTTCTAATTTATTATTTTCATTAGTATATTAAAATTAGATATATCCTTTAAATGATTTTTGTCCTAATCATTCATTTTGTCTTTGGAAAAAGTTAAATATTGACAGCCTATCCAAAAATTAGATTCGCCAATAAAAGCTATCTATTTTATTATGGGATTGTGAATAATTAATTTTGCAGGCTAAAAAGGAATATCATTATTAGTAATTAATAGTAATTTATCGAAAACCATTTATTATTCCCTCAATTTCCTATATCTTCACTAAAATGTACTCCTCTATAACTTAATGAATACATAGAGATATCTTCATTAAGAATGACTTCTTTACACCCTTGAAAAGAATATTCACCAATTCCAGTTAATTTTATTAAAGATTGAAAATCTCTATATAGCTGTCCTTGAGGATCTGTTAAACTATTTAAAATCCCATCTATTAATCCACAAATCATAAGCGGACGTATTTGATAATCGTGTAGCGTCCATGCATCATTATAACAAATTATATCAAAATTTAAATCATAATCTCTAAAATGAGAACTCGCTCTATTTGGCAAAAAATTATCTTGAGAAATTAATATATAACTTTTTATATTCTCGTGCTATCCTCTATAAATTTTAGGATCCTGACGTATATATCCTTCCTTAATCATTCTAGCTAATGAAAATTTATCTATGACAGTTTTATATTCATCATTCTTATAAAGACAATCTGGATTATTTATTATTAATAAGCGTTTAAGACAATCACTATAAAAATCGCTAGATACGAATAATGCTTTTAAAACCATTTCTATATCTTTACTGCATGATAAAAAGGGCGAATATATTTTTCTTGGTAAAATGTCCTTTCTCATACTGACTCCTTTTATCTCATAATTATATTGGTGTAATAGTTATATGTTTTAATAAATCCCCATATTTAATATCAAAACCTTTTAAATTTGAACGGCCTGTTATAACCTCTATAGTTGCTGTTAAATTATCCTAAGAAATTTTTATAATTTTAGCAATAGATGGATCTGATACTGACCATGCTCCTGCTTCTATGTTTAAATTTTTAATAGTGTACGTGTTTATATCAAAAGGATAAAGAGTTCCAGGCCCCTATATATAGGCGGTTGAATCAATCGTCTAATCATCTTGCTCTTTATTAGACTATTCCTATTCAGTAATAACATTTTTTATAAAAGCATTAGTATCTGTATAAGTCTCTTTTAGCGCCACTCTAATTATGCCAGAATCAGTATTGCTACTACTATTGCCATAATTATCATTATAAGCTTGAATTTCCCATGCTTTACCATCTATAACAACTCTATCGAAACGCTTAAAAAAGGCCTGAGTATTTTCATCCTTTGTTATATATAACATTTTAGTATAATTAAAATCATTCCATATAACACCCTTTTTTACATTCCAAAAAATTGATGTCTAATTTGGACCTGTCATCCAACCACGATAAATATGCGTAGTTCCATCATCTACAATAATCTAAATCTACTAATCTGCTTTTCTAATTTCGCCTCTAAAATAAGCTGTTTCTTCAGAATATTGTAAATAAACAATCCAATAAGTATCTGGAGTCCATTCCTATTTATTACCGTGAACCCATTTAAAAACTGTGCCATTATGAAAATTAGTCTAAACTTTTTCTGTTTTTCCAACAGGTATCTACTAAAAAGGAATAGAAATTATCTTATCCTAGTAATCTACTTTTAATTTATCGTGATTAATCAAACATCTAAAAGCATTTTCTTCAACATTTTGAGTTAAAGGATCATATTTTTGAACAATAGCACTTTGATAAGAATAGAGAAGAGCTTTTTTTAAACCTCTTAATTTATCCTAGCGCATTCTTATTTGTTGGTTAGGTCCCCCAAAAACATTTAATCTCGCCTACATATTCTGTAATCCTTGAACACCTGATGAAGTGTTTTTGAAGTTTTCGCTATTTACGCTAAGTCTCTTTAATAAATTATCAGTTATCATAATACTTTTTTAATGCATTTAATAAACTTAATGACTAAAAAATTGTACGTCTAAAAATATCAAAATCCTAATCTTCAGTTTTCTAATGCAATCCCTAAAGTTTACATATTAATATGAAAAAAAGTTGCTCCTAACCCTAACAACTTATTAATCTTTTCATACCAACTAATAGCTCCAATAAAGTATCTAATAATTTAATCCAATTAGATCCCTATTCTCTCATGGGCAATAACTTCCATGTTTGGTTTATTAGATACCTAAAAGTTTTTTGGATTTCTTTATTATCTATCTATAAATTATACTTTTGCAATTTCATAACTTACCCTCCCTATCCCTAGGTATTGGAATTCTATGAAATTGTATCCATATATTTAGCCACAACAGCATCATTAATAGCTTTTAAAACCTAAGGTGATAATTGAATCTATTTCTTATTTCTTTTTGGCGGCGTATGTTTTGGCTTTTGCATGATTTTTCCAAAAGTAGAATGATAGGCGCCATCTTCACCTTTATATCTACGTTTATAGAGACGTTGTAAATGAAAGCCCTATTGTAAATACTCTTTTTTTAGCTGAGTTAATTTCTGAATATGATTAGCTTGTGATGTAAATTTAAAGTCCGCCCCGCTATACTTCATTCGCACATTTTCTACTGAAGCTAGCTGCTGTCCTATCCATTCCGCAACCATATAAGTAGCTAAAATGTTTATCTAATCATTGTTTAATTTATTATTAAAAGCTAAATATTGAATAACATTACCTTCTGCATCCTATTCCTACTTTACTTCATATTCTAACCCAATTTTTGGAAACTAAAAATAAGAAATTGCTGAAAATAGAAGCTAATATAAAATTTTATAGGTATCTTCAATGGTTAATTCCATAAACATGTCATCAGTTATTTTAGATAAAAAATTTGTATATACATCTGTAAAAGGAGTGAAATCTGTACTTTCAGCCATAATTAGTCCTCCTTATGCTATTAAGATGTAATAATTCTACGTTCTTTCTTAAGTTCATTATTATTAATTTTTGGCGGAGTTGTACGTCTTTGATTATTTAATGTATCTGCTTTTTTATCACCATAGGCCTATTTTTGAATTTTCTAAGCTCCATCTACATCAAAATCCATTTTCTATTTAATAGCTCGTCTTTTTGCTACATCATTTAATGGCAAAGATACAGCTAAGCTTTTGACCATTTCTTTAACTCCCTATGGAGAAAAGTCAATCATATCAAGAAAAGCATCTAAAGATCCATATAACATAATATTTTTAATTTCTTTTTCTCCATAATAGTATTCAGGCTAAACATCGCCAAGAAGCTATTTAATAACTTCATCGTTTTTTATAACGAGGGCATTACGAAGCAAGTACATTCCGCCAGGGACATACGAGAGTTTTTTTAACTATTCAAAAGATATCTTCTTCTTCTCTCCAGGCTGGAAATTTCTATGTAAATTGCCCAAATCTGGAATAGTATAACCGGTCGTTCCATCAAAACGATTAACAACTTCAATTTTTTCGTTATCTTCTATCATATATATTTTCTCCTTTTATCTCTTAAAAATGCTTTGGCATTTTATGCCAAAGCATTTTTATTTATTTTTATTACGGATTCACCGTTTCAGCAGCAACATTATTAATACTTAAAGAAGAGTTCTGATATACACAAATTCCTGGATTTATAAGATAAACAGCAATACCCATCTTTTTATAGGTCTGAATATCCCTTGACCAGTCATCATTATTTTCAACACCGACTTCACGGACTGCTGTTTGACCTTCAAAAGCAATTTTTACAGGCTTTTCTGCTCCAGTCGGAATAATATATGCATACGATGGATCAATAACCTTCTTTGCATTTGTCTCATCTTCAAAAGACTGAGGAAGTACAATGACTCTATGTCCTTTATAAGTAGTAAAGTAGCCATTGTTCCATAAGTTCTCCTTCATACTGTCAGAAGCCCAATCCTTATCTGGCTTCATTGTGGCGGCAAACTCAAAAGTACAGTAAATAGTTGACTGCCCATAAGCATCTGCTGTTGCCAGCAGTCTATCCATCTCATTAACATCAAAGACTGATTGGACTGTTTTATTTACTTTTTTAACCTGCCTAACCATGGCAACTAATCCGGCGGCAATCTAACGATAAACCTTCTCATCAAGACCTTCTAAGACGATATCATACAGATCACTCATCTTAATGCGACCATCCAAGAATTCCTCAAATTCAATTCTGGCAGCCGCTCCATAAGCGCTCATATTAACTTCAAAGCTATATCCATCAAGTTTAAAAGTTTCATACCTACCAGCTAAACCGACTCTAGTAACAAAGCCCTTGGCCCTCCGTCTAGAAGCCTCACTAATACGAACATTAAATACAGGCTTGTCTCCCTGTGCATAGGTTTTTACATCAGCGAACTGTCCATAAGATTGAAGCACCTTTGCTGGAAGGACTTCATCAATACCAGTCTCAATTAATGAGAATATTAAATTTTTATTTTCACGATATTTAGCATAAGTATCTGCTAAATTGTTCATTTCATTTCTAAAAGTTGTATCAAGTGCATCATAAGTTAACTTCTTATCTCCAAAAGCATAAGCAACAGAAGGATTTAAAGAAGCCTTTGCGGTAGCCCTTGCTAATTCAAATAATTGATCTCTACTTAAAGCCATTACTTTATCCTCCCTAATTATTTAATCCTCTGGATCTTTATTCCAGGCTGACCATCTGCCATTGTATAGACTTTAGCAACCGTCCATACAAAATCAGTGGCGCTGCTATCAACATGCAAATATCCAGTTGTTGGATCAACGGTTAATTTAGATCCTTCTACAATCTATTCTCCAGCACTTCCTCCTCTAAAAGTCTTTCCAGCTTGCGCCCCAAAGCCATTAAAGGTACCAGAATAATCTGGATTATATTTTCCAATTGTATTAATAGTCATAATATCGCCAACAACAGTACCAAAAACCCTTGGAACCATTGTTCCATCCGTAAAATCATCTGCCCGCATAACATAATCTTTATGATTTTGTTTTCTTTCATCATAAAGCTTTTCCTAATTATAAACAAGCATCCATTCGCCTTCACCGCTAAGATTTACCTTATTAGTAGCATAATCATATTTTACAAACATCCCCTGCTCAAGAATACCATCGGTAAAAACAGTATCATCCGCAGGAAGCTGTGCATAAACACGACCGTCTCTTGGGGCGGAGAGATGATTAGGCTAAACTTGACCAAAACCTATTCTACTAATCCGTGCCATATATTTTAATCCTCCTAAAAAAATTTTTTAAATATTATTTTGAACTGCTTCAACTTCCTTGACCCAATCTGGAACAGATTTTTCGGTCATAGAAAAAGTCGTTGTAACATCTTCTTTTTTATCATCTTCAAAATCATTTTGTCTCTCTCTGCTAAAATTAACCCTTTTATCGAAACAAATAACTGAGAGTTTTTCTTTAATTTCTTTTAAAGAATAGTTAGATTTATTTTCTATAACATCCTTTTTATCTTCATCAGAAAGCATAAAGAATTCATTTATAAGTGCGTCTTTCTACTCATCTTCAATTTTTTTCTTAAAAGAGAGAAGACTTTCATAAGAAGATTTAATATTATTGTACTAAACCCTTAAATTTTCAAGTTCTTGTTGAAGAAGAGCATATTTCTAGCTCCCTTTTTTCTCATCATCGTCATCTGTTTCATTTTCTTTCTAGGTTTTCACTTCTTCATCCTTATTATCTACTTCTGACTCTGATGTTTTATTTGTTGTTGAATCAGTTTTTTCTTTTTTCTCATCGTTATTACCAGAATCCTTTGTTTCATTTTTCTAAGATGAATTAGTGCTACCCTACTTCTTTTCTTCTGCTTTCTCATATTCTGTCAAAGGATTAGATCCTTCTGTTACTACTTGATTTTTAAAATCAGAAGATTGTTTTAAATTGTCCTAAGAAAACTTTGTAGAAGGCTATGCTTCAATATTTTTTATTTCATTATCCATATCTTTATTTTCCCCTTTAAGTAATAATGCATTTTTTAATTCAGACATCATATAAGATAATGTTTTCTTAAAAGATGCATCCACATTTTTTGTAAAAGTCGTTGATGGAGCTATAAAACCAGCACCTTCATAACAAGGCTAGACATCATCACCTAAAATACAAATCTTAGAAAAAATTGCATCATTTATAATGAAAAAATCCATTCCATTATTAGAATTTTTTGTCCAATAACCATCTAAACTTTCTTTATCTAACTCCATAGAACCTGGTTTGCCGCCATCTTCATAAATTAAATTCGCTTCAGGATATTGTCCAGTCCATAAGAATCCTTCTGTCATTAAATAAGTCCTAATCTTCTCTTCCCCTGTTGTTTGATCAATTTCTTGAAATTTTTGAAACCAAACAGGAGCATCTGGAGAAACGAAACCATAAGGTCTTGTTAAATGACTGAAATGGAAGCCTTCGTCATCTAAAATTAATTGTTCGCCATGACCCGAAAAGTCTCCTTTTGACTATTTAAAATATCCTACAATGGGAGCTCCACGTAATGTTTTTGCTATTTTTGTTGCTGTCTATACTGTTGGTATAGAGGTTTCATTACGGTTCTCTCCTATATAAAAAACTTTTATATCACATTTAGACATTAACGGATTAATATCTAAAGGCTGCAAATTTATAAACTATGGAGAGTCAATAGTTGCAACTGATTTATATGCTAAACTCATTGATACTCCTCCTTATTATTTAGCCTGCTAATTAGCTATAGTTTTATCGCTCTTTTGAGTTTGTTCCATCTAAGGGCGCCCTGCGCCCTTCTCTTCTGAATTATTATTATCATTAGGTTGTTGTCTCCTTGCTTGTAAAGCCTCAGCATTCATAGTATTAGAAGTGAGCGGCGGAATGAATACTCTAACTAAATCAAGTACATCATTCTCAAAATACGCATTAGCTAATACAGAACTTTGAGTCTGTCCAAGTGCAATTTGAGGCAGCATTTTTGAATATCCCATTTGAGCCTGTTCTTTATACATTTTGGCTAAGTCTTTATAATTATAAACAGTCGTTGTTAATATTTGTGCACGATAATAATATCTTGAAGTTTTATTAAATTGCTATAATAATATATTTAAAAAAGACTAAAATTGACTTAATAAATTAGTTAAAGCGGCCTCGTCATTAGTAATAGAATACTGTAAAGCAATATTTCCACTGCTATTAAAAACTTGTTGTGGAGTTCCAGCCTCATTAAAAGCTGTCCTCTATACTTTTAATAGTTCATCTGTGGAAGTTGTAGTGTTTTTATCAGCCATATCTTCAACGCTGACATCAGCAAAAGTAGTTAATACATCAATTCCTATTGCCCTACTCAACATTTTTACTGCGTTATTATGTAACTATTGAGCCTAATCTACATCGAAAACTAATTCCCCATTTTTATCTAATGGCATTTTTTGAATTAAAATTTTTATTAATCTTTGAGCCATCTTTTTTCTATCTAAATCTTGGGCCTAGTTTAAATCAATAAGAGCAGGAACTGCGGCAATAAAAAAGGGAAAATCCTACCCGTTTAAATTAAATTTAATAGTATTTTTTGTCTATAATAAATACCATCCAATCTAATCTCCTTGAAAACATGGAGGAAGTTTATTATTTTTAAATAAATTATATCCTCGTTGAAAATCTTTCGGAAATAGACTTACTATTTTCTACCTTTGCTACTCATCTGAATATAAATCATAAAAATAATGCATATTGAATTCAATAGCATCTCTATTATTAACTTTAAAACGAGTCCTACAGTAAGAAACAGGTAACTATTGAATTATTGCTCTGTCATTTTTTAGAATTAAATAGCCATAATAGCATCCATTTCTGATTGTTTTTAAAGCTATCTATCCTAAAAGACGTTTTATTTCAGTTGTTTCAAAATATTTTAAAACTTTAAAAAAATTACTAAAAATTTTTTTCTTTTGTTTTGTAGTATCTACATTTTGATCTTGACCTTTTTCTTCAATCATTTTCTAATCTTTTATTAAATCTGTGCACTAATTAATATAAGGAGTTATAAACCAATCGTATTTATATAAATATGCAACATATTTACATAACCTATTGTATATCCCGCTAGTTTTATAAAAAAAGTTAGAAATCTATCTCATTTTTGGTACATCACCAAAATTTATAGCTCTTAAAACGTTTTCTTTGTCTCCAAATCGAGGATTAATTTTTTTAAAATCTCCAAGAACAACAGTAGCATCATCAAGAGTTTTAACACCAACTCTTATTTTTGAGAAATCCGTAGGAATATACCGCTAGTCTTCATCTCTCATTAGAGACATACTAAACCCCTTTTTCTTGATCTATTCTTTTCTGTTAATCAAGATCAATACCCTAACCTTTCTTTTTTTAAATTATATCTGCTAAATCCATAATATAATCATATGTAATAATATTCTAATCCCAATACGGTATTAAAATTAATTTTATATTATGCTTTTTACAATACTATCTCTTTAGCATATCATAGTATTGTTGTTTATGCAGTCCCGACATTCCTCCAAATACACTTTTAGGCTTATAATGCTGTACGCCTTGATATTCTATGAGAAACTATAACTCTCCATTGTCATCAAAAACAGCAAAATCAAAACGCAGCGCATGTCCGCCATCACCAATCAAATCTGGAAAACTGTACTACTATTGAAAGTTGAGACCTGCATTACTAAGTATATCTTCTATTTTTATTTCTGCTCGACTACTTCTCATACTTGTCACGAACCTTCCTTCTTTAAGAATAAAAAACAAAATTGTTTTACTATTTTAGTATCAAAAAACATATATTTTATTTATTCCTTTTTGTCCCTAAAAATTAATTAAAAAATGCAAATTTATTTATTTCTCTTTTCTTTCTCTTCCTGCCCCGCTACTACTATTGTTTTATATAATAAAGACCATAAATAAAAGCAGAAAATTTATCTTTTTTAATACTTTTCGAATCTTGTTTCAAAATAATATTAACACCCTAATTGCTTTCGACTAAATTTAACATTTGCTCTCTTAGTACAGTAGTAAGCACAAAAGGCCTTAGAATCTAGTTACGTTTTTCTATTGACATATTTTGACCAACTTTAGTATTCATAAGTTTAGTTTTTGCTTGCTGCTAATCTATAAGAAATTTAACTTTTCCACTAGACATTTGTGTTTGAGCATACGAATAAGCCTCTGTATTTATTGGGGCGTTAGCTTTAATTTTAAAGATGGCATCTCTCTCTGTGTCCTATGTTCTAAACTTACGATAAACTCCCTCAGCATCATTCTCAACGCCAAAAGGAGGAAGATAGTCTCCATCAGGTGTGATTTGAGATTTTACCATATAGTCCATAAGACCTGCGCCCAATCCGTTTGCGTCCAAAGCAATGGATCTAACTTTGTATTTAAAATATAATTGTTTAATATGAATCGCTTGGTCTTCAAAATGCTAAGCGTCATACGTATAAATATTTACAAGAGACTTAATAGAAGACCCTTGCGGCTGAGGAGTTACTTTAAAAACACATACTTCTGTTGTACACCCGAATCTTCCAACGTCAACTCCTAGAACATAGTATCCACTTTTTGAGGTGCGGCCGCTATACTCATATTCCGGTTGTAATAAAACTCTATGCTTATCAAACTTCTAAGATGAATAAAAAGCATTCTCAGCATCACCGCTCCATATACTGCAATACTATCTATCAAATGAATCTTCATTATATGTACCCTGCAATTTTAATTGCTATACAAAATTATCATCAAGTAATCCCTACACAACAGGCGTTTGATAAGACCCGCCCATAACCATAACTTCATCAGGATCTATTAAAGACTGAATTAATAACTAAATCAATTTATTATAAGCGAAGCTATTCTTCCACCCTGCTGTTGTTATGTATATCTGACTCTTGTTAATAACTTCTTCAGCAGCTCTCGTCCCATCTGGTAACAGTCGGTTAACATTTGTAGTAGGTATAATAATTTCATTTAATGCAGTTTGATCTATAAGTACACACTATTCCATTAAACCACCTGTTCGTCTTTGTCCTCTTGAACTTTCTCGGGCGGCAAGGATACTTATTCTAGATCCGTTTTTAAAAACATAATTAACATCATCTTTTGATTTTTTACTAACACCGCGCGTCCAAACTATCTCATTTTGAAGAGCAGGGATTAAACGGCATATTTCCTCTATTTTTGCTATTGTAATAGACGCAGCTTGTTCTTTCAGTTATGTTATCCTACAGGCTTTTTATCCTATAGTTCTTATACTTCTTTTCTGTATAAGCTCAGCGTACATTTTCACCCTCGTTTCAACGTTAGGTTTGACTATTGGCGAGATAGCCTCAAAAGAACCTTTAGTCCTTTGTGTTGCGGCCTCTTGGAGAGATTATATCTTTTCACCCTCTACGCGTTGCCCCTGACTAGCCTCTTAGTTAGCCTTCGGTTCGGATTAGCATCACAGCCTCCCCGCTTAATTCCGCAATAATCATATATTATATTTCTATAATATACGGCAAATTATTTTATTATTTTATGATACTTACTGCCATTATTTATAAAATCTAAATAATGTTCATATTTTCTATCAAGGTATATTGTTGAATCTTTATAAATCCAATTTAAAAAATTTAAAACATCTTGATAAGAACTAAAAACATATCTTTTTGCTCCTTCTTCTCTATGACAAATAAAAATTTTATTAGTTTTATTTATCTCTTCAATATTATCTAAAAATCCTTTAATAAAATCTTCAGTACCAATTATACCAATTTGAAAACAAGATTCAGTATTTGTAAACCATCCATCTCCATCAAAATATCCTCTAATAAAATGTTTTATTAATTCCTTAGGAACTTGTTTATAAGTTGGAAATTTTAAAATTAAAGATTTTTTAGGTACACAACCTTTATCAATTAAATCTTGTTTACAATTTTGACTTTTAAAAGCATAACGATATGATTTTGTTTTTTCTCGATAAGAAATTTTATTATTTATGCCAATAAAATCTCTAAATTTTTCAATATGATGAACATCTCTCTATGCTAAACCTAATTCTATTCTATCATCTGCGGATCCAACAGAACCATCAGCATATAAGAAACCTAACCAATATGCCTTTTCTTCTGTATCAATTTTTTTAAAATTATATAGGACGTTTTTTGCACTCATAATGCTCCTCCTTAAAATTAAATTATAAAATAATAAATTTACCGCCTGTGGTTACAAATAGTTCTGACCCAGGGTAAAGGATACATCTTAGCATAAGCGCCATCATAGAAAGAAAACTCTTTGAAAACGCTCTCGGGAAAGTTGCATAGACATATCTGTGTCTTATAACAATACGTAAAAAAACTCGTTGATAGAAATAAAAATGAAATGAGCAATCTGGACCTTTTATATTATCAATGAAGACATCAGGATATTCTCTATAAAAAGAAAAAATATTTCTTAAATTGTCTAGTTGCCCCATAAGTCTATCATTGGATATACCTTGCTTATCACTATGTTGAGATTGAAGCTATAATAAATCTTTTAATGCCATTTATTTATTCCCCTTCCCGCATAGTATGTTTATCTAACTATTTTTGAATATTTATATCTTCTTTATACTATACTATATCCTAATCTGTAATCTAAACTTGCGAAAGCCCTTTCATCTAAGCTATCATTCGGTCTCTGTGTTGCTGCTATAATACCTATCTTCGTTTTAAATAATCCTAAATTTCTTTAGCAAGAGCAGAATCTTCATACACTAAATTTTTAGTATAGTTTTTCATATCCTTTATGACTTTATCAATGATATCTAAAGGAGTATCAATTTTCCAACGCGGAATTTGCCCGCCTTGCTTCTAACAAAAGGCTACAATCTACGAGGCGGAATTTATAACTTTATCTTTATCAGTTTTATTCTGGGCCGCAGTAAAATTAGCAGATTTCCGCAGTGTATCAGAGGCTTTAGATAGCTTTTGAAAGCTCTATATGTCGCCGCTATCTATGGCATGATTCATTTTTAAATCTAACTTACAAATTAATATCAACGTTTTTTTGGTATCCGCATCGTGTATATCAAAAGATTCCATCATCTCATTATAAAGTTTTTCCAACTAGATCCACTACTAAGGTTTATATAGCCGCCCCCACTTCATTGCTAGATAAATTTTATCATCATGAGTTAAATTAGAATCTAAATTAGGTAATTCATCCTAACTTAAAAAATTATTCTAATTAAATGAATTATCAGCCCCTATTAAATCTTCCTCAGTGTTTTTTGGGGGCGGAGCCTCATGTTCATGTTTATAAGCAGAATCCGTTAAAGTTAAATACTGGGCCTAAGATATTTCTCCGTTTTCAAATTGTTTGCGAACAACATCTGCCTAAATTTTATCATATTCAGCTTGTATAGCGCTCGTCTCTTCCACTTTTTGTTGAAGCGCCTAGCTGTCCGCCCATGTATAATCTTTCCATTTTTTTAGTCTCATTTTAGCTAAATATTTGCCAAAAACAGACATTCCATTCATTCGTTTAGGGTCTCTATTATAAGCCCTGTCCCGCAACACATTCCACTCAGCAGGTACATAAGGAACATCCATCTTCTACAATAGCCATAGAAATGAGTCTGGGTTAAAATTGTCAATATGGAGAGTCATACATTGTTTACACATTTCTGTCTTTTTTCCATCTTTATAAGTGTAAAAATTTGTTTCTTCAAGATCTCTACCGCAGTTACTACATCGTAGCTTCATTTATATTTTCCTTCTTTCCATTCTTTTATTTTTTTAATATTTTTTTTTGATTTGGCTTTTTATTTCTGCACTATTTGCATAATGAATACCAACCATCTTTGCTTGTATTGTTCTTAGAAAAAAAAATATTATGAGCCAATTTGATTTGACCGCATTTAGAACATCTTTTCCATTTACCTTTTTCTTTTTCTGTATAATACCATATTAAAAGTTTTTTCTAAGCTTCCGCCGCAATCATTTTAGGAATTTTATTTCTCCATAAAGCTGACAAGTATTCAACAGAATAAGTGATCCCGTAATCATTTGATATAATCTTTTGAATCTATAAATTTGTCTTTCCATCTATTTTATATATTAATAAATCATAATAGAGAGGGTATTTATCTTTTAATGTATAATCTATAATTTCATCAAGAGCCTACATCAAAAAGTAGCCATCAGTATAAAATTTTCCCCAACATTGTTCCTTTAATTTAGAATAATTACAAAGCAGCGCAGAGATATGCTTACTATTTAAAAAAGATAAAATACTATTATCTTTAATCTATCCATTTATAATTTTTATATTATCATTAAATAAAGTAGCATTAAAACTTTTTGTTGCATTTACACATGTCACTGGCGGCTTGTAAGAGTATTTAATAACATACTGATCTTTCCGCATCTATATTAATTGTTTTTGTAATAAAAATTTTTTGCGGCCATGGGCTTTTTTTGCTTGTTCCTCAATTTTTAAAATCTCTTGTCTAAGCTCCCGCAAAGGCTCTATCTAAGCAAGATCTTGCTAAGTAATTGCAATCTTAGGTGTAAAAATAATATTTTTATCCTAAGTAAATAGATTGTAAATTATATCCTAGCCGCCCTAAAATTTTGTAGCTAGCCCCTCCAAGGAAGTTTCTCTTTTGTTAATAGTTACCATCCTATTCTAGGTATTTATCTTTTTTTCTTTTTTTTCTTTTTTATCCATAGCAAATATAATATAGTCCGCCAAAATCTATAGATATTTATTTGATATTTTTTGAGGAGGGGTATTAGCGATAATTTTTTTAACCAACTAATTCCGCTATTGCGGGCTCTCTAAAGAGTAATCTAATTTTATCTAATTATTTGTCTCTTTAGATAGTTCTTTTTCTTGTTTTTCCATTTAAAAGTACTCCTTATCTAGCCTAATACATCATATAATTGAATAATATCATATTTTTTTTATTTTGTCAAAATGTAATTTGATTTTTTTTAAAAAAAAGATTATAATAAATAATATAATAAATAATAATAAAGAGGAGAAGGAGGAGGGAAAAAATGATAGTAATTGGGTATCAAGGTATTGGAAAAACTTCCTTAGCTAAAAAATATTGGAATATAATAGATTTATAGAGTAGTTTATTTTTTGTTGATGGGATGCGGCCGCCGCATTGGTAGCAAATATATTGCAATTTGGCTGAGCAGCTAAGCGGACAGGGATATATTGTTTTTACTTCTAGCCATGAAGTTATTAGAAAAAAACTGTTGAAAACTAATGAAAGAGTTTTTTGTATTTATCCGTCTTTATAGCTAAAAGAAAAATGGATAACAAAGTTGCATCAAAGGTATATAAATTAGCCAACTTTAAAAAATAAAAAAGCATGGTTAAATGCGGAGGATAGATATTAGTTAAATATTCAAGAGATAAAAGAAAGTGGAATACCTGGATGGGAAATTCCTAATATGGATTATGATTTTGAAAGTATGATTGATTGGCTTGATAAATATAACAGGGAAGGATATAATTTTGAAAAACACAAATGGACTAACATACACAGCAATTTGTGAAAATTGCGGATATGATTTTACTTTTAATGAAAAAGATATTGAGCGGGGAGAAGGTTGGAATAGATATGCTATTGTAAGGTGCCCTAACTGCAAAACTTGTATTGATCAAGATAAATTTAAAATAAAAGAAAAGGGAAGAGATGATTTTATTAATAAGTATTATAAATGGATTAAAGATAATTATGGTCTAACTTAATAATAGGGGGTTCTAAGGAACCAATGTCATATGTCTTTTGCGGGACCACATAGAATTACCACTACCAGCACCATGCAAAAAAGGATTTTTTTAAACATATTATTTTTTTGGCGCCGAGGAGGATATATTATTTTTTTTGGTGTCGAAGTGAATATATTATTTTTTTTGGTGTCTTGAAGTTTTAAAGTTTTTTGGTGTCTTGAAGTTTTTTGGTGTCGAAGTGGAGGAGAGTATAACGATTTTTAAAAAACAAAAAATTTTTTTCCTAAAAATGCACCCCCCAGGTTACTCTAATTGTCGCTAGTTTCACTTTTAATAGAAAGAACGACTTCTTTTTTGTAGGGGTAGTATTAAATAAAATAACAGCGTTGGACGGCAAGCGGTTTGGGCTTGCCGTCAATTCATTTAGAGATAGCTTTTGCTATTTTTGATTTCAATTTTGTTGTTTATCACTTTACACAGAATATCATAAAAAGAGCAAAACAAAGATAAAAAAATTTTTTATAAATAAAATAATAAAATAAATAATATTATTTGTTATTATTTGTATTCATTAACTACATATAACAACCTTTTTATAAAAATATACACCTTAATATTATTATATATACTATGAGCTTTTTCTTAAGAATGGAGGAAAAAATTATAACAATCAGGGGCAAGAAAAACTTATAATAAATACATCTTAAAAATCTTTTAATATTAATAAATATAATTTTATTTTTTTATATTTAAAAATATAAGAATGTTGTAATTTATTTAAATAAAAAAAAATAAATTATTTAAAACTTTTTTATTAAATAAATTAAAAAAATAATAAAATATAAACCATCGCGGGTATTAAAGCTCTCCTATTTAATTTAATAATAAAAGGAGAAGCTTTATTTTTTATTTTTTTTTAAATAATATTATTTTTTTAATTATTATTTTATTATAAAATATATTTTTTTTCTATTTTTCTTTTATTATTTTTTATATTATTTATAAATAAAACATTTTTAAATAAATAAATAGTATAAATAAATAATATAAATAAACAAGAGATATAAATTAATCATAATAAAATATTTTTATTTTATAAAATAAATTAACAGAACTTCTTTGATCTAAATCAAACTTAAAAAAGTTTCAAAAATCCTATTGACAAGAGAAGGAGAAAGGAGTAAGATAAAGACCGTTAAGAGATCAACACACAAAGCAAAAGAAGAAAGGAATAACAAAACATGAAAAAAATGATTATTATGTTTACATTTATTATTATGATAACTAACATTCGTATTACAGCAAAGGCAGAAGAGTATACAAAAGTTTGCAAATACATTGGCCATTACACATTTGTTGACTCTGAAGGCGAAGCTTGGAAGACTGATGGAACAGAAGATATAAAATACTCAAAGAAAGCAAAATATTTAATTACTTTTAATGATAATAATACTGCAACTATTTTTGATGATAATATTGTATCTATTAAAAAAGTAAACAGATAGTGTTAAAATCATAAGCAAATAAGATATTAAATAAATATCTTATTTGCTTATGATTATTATTTTTAAAAGTATCTTCTCTTTAAGTAATTTGACAAATACAAAAAACATGTTATAATTATATTATAATAAAAAAGAAAATAATTAAACACTTGCATATTAAAAAACAAACTTTATTCTAATAAGACCATCATTATTTCATATATAAAAAACCCAATTAATAAAAAACAATTTAAATAATAAAAACATTTTTATTAAGATATTTAATTGTAAAAATTTATAATAAAAAAAATAATTTCTATATGTTTTTGCGGCGCGCTTATTACTGGGTGCGCGCCGCAAAATGTGTCAAGGACAGGTTCTACTTTTTTCTTTTTCAGCATTTTGTACAAAATTTTAACTCAAAAAATCCTAATTTTTGTGCTTGACATACAAAAAGAATTATGGTAATATTTAATCATCAAAGAGAACAACAGCAGAGGAGAAAAGAAATGACGAAAGAAGACATGCTCACTGAGGTTATTAGAAAATATGGATTTGAAGCAAATGAAACTATTGACTTTGCAAATAACATGGAACATAATGAAGAAGATGATCTTGATGAGTTCTATGAGTACCTAATGAATGTTAGCCTTGAAGAAGAGACAGACGACGCTTTTTAACCGCATAAAGCATTACTCCAAAACAGATAAAGAATTTTAACACTTTAAAATAATAAAAATTATTTTAAATAAGAATCAAAAAATTTTCTTGAAAAAAACAGTTGACAAGTTTTAACCTTTGTGGTATAGTTAAATCATCAAGAGGACAAGACAAGAAAGGATAAAAAAATGACTACTTATTCTCTTACTGCTCTTAGGAAGATGACTCGTGATAATTTGCAGAATCTGCGTGATGAACTTACTAATACCGAAACTATTTGGACAGGAGCCTCTAAAGCAGAACTTTTGAATGATTGTATCCATATCCTGCAAAGCCAGAAAAGGCTTACCTATAAGGGCAAGGTCATTTGACCTTGCTTTTTTGGCGTGGCGCTGAGGAATGCCGCGCCACGTTTTTTGCAAAAGCAACCATGGTATAGATATTTCTAATCAAGAAAAAATGCACAAAAAATTTTTTATTTTTTCCCAAAATTTGTACTTGACGCACAAAAAAAATCGTGATATACTCTTATTATCAACAGGGGATTTTAATTGATAATTAATTTATTATATATATTTATAAGGAGAAAAAATATGAGATATGACGTTATGAGAGCTTATCAAGACAAAAATAATGAGGCAGTATGTGTAGCTACATATCTCGATAAAAGAAGTGCACTTATTCTTGCTCGTTATCTTAACTCTCATCAAGGATGCAATGCCTGGGTTGAAGAAAAGAATAATGAAAGCAAAAATAATAAAAAGGCTTTTTTAAAAAGTCTTTTTTGTTCCTGACTTTTCATGAGAATATTAAAAAGGAGAAAAAGAATGAGGAAATTTCCATTTGAAAGGTACTTATTTATTTTTTTAGGAACTTCTCTTACTTTCTTAGGCTTTTGCTCGGAATTTATTAATATCCCTATTACTTATGCAGGTTTTATACTCCTTATTACTGGCTTCCTTTTTTGTGATTAATTGCAAACACCATAATCGCTTTAATTATAGTTTTAGTTCTTTCAATTATTTTATCTGTACAGCTTTTTATCTTTAGATTTATTTATTAAATAAAAGAGAGAGCAAAAATACATTGCTCTCTCTTTTTTATTATATTGCCCTCTATAAAAAAACGTTCTCGAAAAAATAGACAAAAATGCCCTCAAAAAATTCTAAAATTTGTGCTTGACATACAAATCGGGCTGGAGTATACTATAATCATCAAAGGGAAGAAAAAAAGAAAAAAATACAAATAATATAAAATTACAAAAAGAAAGAAGAGGGCTATATAATGGCACTGATCGAAAAGAGAAATGAAATCATCAACCTGTACGGAAAAGATAGCTTCGAAGCAGGATATATTCAGTACGTATTTGCAAATCGTCCCTCTGATTGGTTTGAAGAAGTATACGAAGACCTTAAAGCAAAAGCCAACTAAATTAAAATACCTCCTAAGTGATTTTACACACACTTAGGAGGTATTTTTTTGACGCGCCGCTGAGGCAAGCCGCGGCGCGAAAATTTCTATTATATACCTCTCGCAAATTTTTGTCAACTAAAAACCATTTCATCAAAATGCACAAAAAATCCCGTTATTTCTTTTATTTTTTAGTGTTGACAACTAAAAAAAGATATGTTATATTATAATCAGAAAGGGGAAAGAAAAATGGCAATTAAGAAAATTGTACTGGACATGGACGGCACAATTGCAAACTTATATGGGGTAGAAGGATGGCTGGACATGCTTCTTGCTAAGGATACTACTCCTTATGAAATTGCAGACCCTATTTATGAAATGGATGAATTGAATAAATGCCTCATTGACCTTAAAAATGTAGGCTTCCAGATTGCTATTGTGAGTTGGTGTGCAAAAAACGGAGATGCAGAATATAATTTGCGCACTAAAAAAGCAAAAATCCAGTGGCTGAAAAAATATAATGTTCCAGTTGACGAAATCCATATTGTAAAATATGGTACTCCCAAAAGCTTTTGCATTGAAGGAGAGGCCATTCTTATTGATGATGAGGCATCAAATAGAAAAGAATGGTGCCATGGCGATACCATTGATGCTAATAAAAATTTTTTGAAAGACCTGAAAAAGCTTCTTGACAGATAAGGAAAAAAGCGATAGAATAAAATCATCAAAAGAAGAAAGGAAAAATAAACATGAAAAAGCTTATCACGACTACTTGCCCGTTTTGCAATCGCAACACTGATCTGTATCTTGAGGAAGCAGATGTTAACAAGTGGGAAGAAGGAGCAACAGTCCAGAGTGCTTTTCCATATCTCCCTCCTGAAAAAAGAGAGCTTTTAATTAGCGGAATTTGTGCACCCTGCTGGAACAAATTATTTTCCTCCTGGAACGAAATGATTTCTTCATTTTAATTTTATAACAAGTAAGTAGTAAAATGGCAACAGCACCTGTATAAAAGGAGAAAACATGAGAGTGCTTATCTATAACCTGTATCGTGCTAATGCTTTTGTTACAAATACGGCCAGCTATGCAGAAGCTATGGAGTGGAGAGCTCAGAATTCTAAAAACAAGTTTGAAATTGTTTTGAAAGACTATGTAAAACCTGAAACTGATAAAGAAAAAGAAAAAAGATTAAGAACAATTAAAGCTCGTATGATAGCAATCCATAGTTCTTAAAAATAAAGCTGATGAAATTTATAAATTTCATCAGCTTTTTAATATTATATTATATTCCTTTTTAAAAAAATAAAATATATATAATACTTTGTTAAAAACGCGGCGCTTTCGGGCAGGGCGCCGCGAAAATTCCAATATAACATACAATCAACCTTTTTGTCAAGCGAAAAAATTGCACAAAAATTTTTCTTTAAAATCCCGAAATTTGTGCTTGACGTATAAAAATACCTGTGGTATACTCTTTTCAGAGTCAAGGAAAAAGAAAAAAAGAAAGGGAAAAAAATGGACAAGAGAAGAAATTACTATATGGTATTAGATGTTGAAACTGCAAACTCTATTGATGATCCTCTTGTATATGACTTGGGTTTTGCTATTGTTGACAAGCAGGGAAACATATATGAGAAGCATTCTTTTGTTATCTCAGAGATTTTTTATGGAATGAATGATATTATGCAGTCTGCTTATTATGCAAATAAGCTTCCACAATATCATGATGGTATTAATACAGGTGATTGGCAAGTAGCTTCTTTATTTACTGTAAGAAGAATAGTGCTTAATTGTCTTAAAGAATGGAATATTAAGGCAGTATGTGCTTATAATGCTTCTTTTGATAGAAAAGCTTTAAATTCTACTCTCCGCTATCTTACAAAATCAAAAAATCGTTGGTTCTTTCCCTATAACACTGAGTTTTATGATATTTGGCATATGGCCGCTCAAACACTCTGCTGTCAAAAAACATTCTTTAAAATTGCAAAATGTGAAAATTGGATGTCAAAAGCAGGAAATATTAAAACAAGTGCCGAAATAGTTTGGAGATATATCAGCTCTGACTTAGTTTTTGAAGAATCTCATACTGGATTAAAAGATGTTGAAATAGAAACTGCTATTATGTCCAGATGTTTTAGACAGCACAAAAGCATGAAAACCTATCCAAATAGACTTAGTTGGACTATCCCGCAGAAAAAATGGCACAGCTTTTTAAATGTTGTGCCATTTTAAAAAATAAAAATTTTTATTTCCCCGCTTGACAGCTAAAAATTAAAGTGGTATACTTAAACCATCAAAGAAAGAAACACCCACAAAAGAAAGGAAAGAATATGTCTACATTCTTCTCTGTTTATGAAACTACAGACCCTGCTCTTGATACTTTTCGTCACATTGGAACTTATCACTCCTTTGCGGAGGCCATTGAAATTGCTGATAAGAACATCCCCCCTGAATATGAAAAAGAAGTTTTTTACCAGGGCCTTTTTTTCATCAAAATTAGAGCTATTGATAATAATGATAATACTATTGTTAAAAAAGTTTATATTCATAAATCTATTATTAGGTAATGAAAGCAAGGGAAGAAATTCCCTTGCTTTTTTTTTGACGCGCCGCTGAGGCAAGCCGCGGCGCGAAAATTTCTATTATACCTCCTGCTCAAAAATTTGTCAAGTGAAAAAGTTGCACAAAATTTTTTCTTTAAAATCCCGAAATTCGTACTTGACGCATAAAAAAAATAGGAGTATAATTGGTTTATCAGATGAGGGGAGAAGAAAAAACTCCAAAGCATAAAAAGAGAGGTGCTTATGAATACATGTGAAGTAACAGTTACAAAAGTCTCTTTGACCCAGGAAGAACTTACAACTCTTAGCAATGCTCGTGATATTATCGGAGATATTATTGACCTTGCAGGGTGGAAAAACTTGCAGGTTGAAGACTTGTTTGCTGAAGATGAATTATCTACCATTGCAAATGACCATCTTAAAAAAGCATACTCTGTCTTGGATGATCTTTGCGGGTATCAGAAATTTGCTATCTAATCTTTAAAAAAGTTCTTGACTTTCAAAAGTTTTTATAGTAAAATAAGAGAGTAAAAACAAGGCGGGAATAAACCCGCCGCACAAAAGAAAGAGGGTATATTTTATGACTAAGACTGCTAACTTTGACGCTATCATCTCTGCTCTTGCTACTTCTGATATTGCAGATGACCTTCGGAAAGAGCTTATTGATTTTTGCAAGAAAGAACAGTCTTTGATTGCAAATCGTGCTTCTCATAAGACCCCTACAAAGAATCAGAAGGAAAATGAGGGACTCAAGGATATCATTGTTGAGCTCGTAGCCGCATCTGACGAGGGGCTCTCTATTTCTGATATGCTCACTGATGAGCGCCTTGCATCTTACAAGAGTCAGAAGATCTCTGCACTTTTGACCCAGCTCCGCAAGAATGGTAAAATTCGTAGGTTTTATGTCAAGAAAACCCCGTATTTTGCAATTGGAGATGAAACTGCTGAAGAATCTGAAGAATAATTTGTAATTTTTTTAAAGGCACTTGATGAATATCAAGTGCCTTTTTGCATTGCGGCGCTTGTGGGTTGCCAAGCGCCGAAATATCATACTATACTACCTCTAAAAAAGTCAATATCGGAAATATGTACAAAGAATACAGCTTGAAAATCCCGAAATTTGTACTTGACGGTAAAAAAATTTTTTGTTATAATATTATTACAAGGTAAGGAAAAAAGAGGGGGAGAAAAATGAGCTATCCAATGACTCCGCAAGATGCTACCAACTACCTCGTAGAAAACGATATTGCTACAAAAGAAACTACTTACGATCTTGAAAAAGATATTTGCTATGATTTATTTTATTACCACTACGGAGTTTCCAAAAACTGTCTAATTCCTATTGATAATAGTACAAATTTTGTTATTAAATGGAGCTTTTTGGGTTGTGATGAAGCTAAGAAGGAAGTAGACATTTATAAAAAAGCTGTTGACAAGGGGGTAGAATATTTTTTTCCTAAAACTGAAATTTTATGTACGATTAAAGATATTGTTTTTGTTATACAAGAGAAAATAGATTTTTCCTGCTATGATTTGCCTGACTCATACAGAGATAAATATACACACATTACACAAACTGCTTCTGATTATATTGTTAGCAAAATGGAAAAATCAATTCATAATGTAACTGGTTCTAAGCCTGAATTGAACCCATTGTGGGCAAAAATGGCATTAGTTCTTTATGGAAAAGCAAGAGTAAAAAAACTTTGTAATTTTATTCGTGAAAATGATATAAATGATTTGCATTTTAATAATCTTGGATATAAAAAAAATAAACCAGTAATTCTAGATTTTTCTGGATATCATTACGAAACTGTTACTACTACTTTTTCATTTTAATTTACATTTCCTTTTTTAATATAAAAAATAACAATTTTTAAATTTGTTTATTTTTCTTTTATCTTTTCTTTTCTCAACAAAAGAATTTTATTATTTATATCATTTAACCTATAACATGAAAAAGAAAAAAGTAAAAGATAGCTACTTATTTTCTTTGAGATTTTTCTTTTACAGTAGACCAAAAAACAAAAAGTAAAAATCTATTTAAAATATGTGAAAGCTAATATAAAATATATTAGCTTTCACATTTTATTTTTTCGCCCCGCAGTGGGTTGCCGCGGGGCGAAATTTCTATTATATCCCTCGCTCAAAAATTTGTCAAGCGAAAAAGTTGCACAAAAAATAGGACCTTAAATCCCGAAATTTGTGCTTGACGTATAAAAAAATTTTTGTTATACTATGTTCACAAGGTGAGGGAAAGAAAAAAACTTCCCGCTCCCCTGTAAGAAATTAAAAAAAGTCCTTGACTTTCAAAATTTCTTATGATATAATGGTTTCACAAAAGAAAGAAAAGCTTTTAAATCTCAATCAATGAAAGGTGGTATATTTTATGGCAAACTTTACAAAGGCTCAGATGTTCTCTGCAATCGCTGATGCTATTAAGGCAAATAGCATTTCCCTGGTAATTAATGACAATGAAATTGCTTCTGATGAAATTGCTGGTTTTCTGTCTCACGAAATTGAGCTTTTGACAAAGCGTGCTTCTCATAAGACTCCCACAAAGAATCAGAAGGAAAACGAATCCATTAAGGAAGTTATTATTGCAACATTGCAGAATGCTTCTGATGATGGTCTTTCTATCTCTGATATGCTTCTCAATGATACACTGTCTGCTTACAAAAGTCAGAAGATTTCTGCACTTTTGACTCAGCTTCGCAAAGAAGGCAAGGTCCGCAGATTCTATGTTAAGAAGACTCCGTACTTTGCAATCGGAGATGAAACTGCTGATAACACTGAAACTGCTGACAACGCTGAAGTTGCAGAAGAATGATTTCTTTAGTCCTTTGGCTATTGTAAATTTACAATAGCCAAAGGACTATTCTAGTCATTCTCTTGATCAATGGTAGTTAACATTCGCACAAAGGAAATTATAATGAGATCTTGGGGTAAATATATTTTAGCAATTTGCACTATTATCTTTGTGTATTATGTTTGTTGTTGGATTATTAATATAATTATAGCATTTATTACATACAATGTCATATGAATTCCTAATTGCAGAATTGCATAATAATTTAAAACGCGCCTAATGCAAAATTTAGGCGCGTTTTTGCACGCAAAAACGCGATTTCTATTATACCACACCCCCTCGTATTTTGTCAATTGGAAATTTTGCACAAAAAACGGGGGCCTAAATCCCAAATTTTTCTATTGGACAAAAAAAATTTTTTGTGATATAATAACATTACAAAATAAGAAAAGGGGCGATGATATGAAATACACTTTAGAAAATGGTAAAAATGTCAACATCCCTGATACAGATATCAAGAAATTGATGACAACTCTTCAGATAACTGAAGAAGAAGCAATTAACACGTGGCTCTTTGACAATGATTATGAAGAAGATGACACTGTAGACGAATTGACTTCAAAAGCAAAAGAGAATAGAGTAACTGCAACTATTCATGAGGCAAAAGCTGATTCTCCTAAAAAGCCTCGCAAGCCGCGAACTGTTAAAGAAGATCCTGAAAAAATCAATATTATTGCTGGAATTGCAAAGTTTTTGACTGAATTTGATGAAATTTCTATTGAAAATGTAGAAATTACTAACAAAACTAAGATTATTGAGTTCAATATTGGCGAAAATCACTATAAATTAGACCTTATTCGCCAGAGAAAACCCAAAAACTAAGTAAAAAGCATCAAAAGAAAGGAAAAACATGAGAACTAAAAGGATTTACTGCCCAGTTAATGGTTATGATTGTCCTTATTTCCATAAAAATGATGAATGTGCATTAGAAAATCCTATTTTAGAATGCGATGACTTTGCATTTTTCTGGGAAGAAGATGAAAATTATTATGATGATGCACCAAGAACTGCATACGATGACACATATCAGCACTAATGAGTCAGAAACAATTACAGATTAGTAATAACACAACCTGCTGGCGGCGTTTGCCCCAGCAGGTTTTTTATATATAAAATTTTAAGATGCAAATGTTAAATGTAAGTTTATATTTGCGCGGCGCGCTTTCAGCGTAGCAGCGCCGTTTTTTCTTTGCAAATGCCAGCCGCTATTTTTCATTTGCAAATTTGTAGTTTATACCTGTTTGTGCGCATCCCAAAAATACCCACATATGGCGTCTTTCTGTAGTTGTTTGAGCATGCGCCGCAGGCGCCCTGCATATGCCGCCTCGCGCCAAATGTTTGACTCCTCAAAAAAATTTTAAATTGACTTCTTTGTGGTGGCAAAAAGTGCCACCATCCTGAAACTCTCATTGCATCAATATTTGATACCACTCTAGAGCAATTTTAAAATTATTTTATTCCCATATAAAAATAAGTCCCATCAAAAGTCTTTTTTATTGCTCCTAAACAAAAGCGATGCCGCAATCAAACGCCTCTTCGTAACTTAAAAAAAATAAAAATAGGGCTAACTTTGGGAGGTCTAAGGTGGGGCCATCCCACTCAGACACCTCACAGGATGAAAAATCTACATTTAGTAAAATTTTGGACAATTTTAGACAATCTAACCCTTTCCAAAACCTAACTCCTAAAAAAGGAGGATTTATTATGACTAAACTAGAAATGATCAACAAAATTAAATACTATAACCAAAATATGGGAATTACCTATAAAGACATGGCTGAAAACATTGGAATTACTCCTGCACAGCTTTATACTTTTCTCAAAAACAATTCCCCCTACAAGAGAGTGACACATCTTATCTCCGAATGGTTATAGAAAGGGCTCACTCAATGAATCAAGTGGATAACCAAAAACATATCATAGTTATCAAAACAAATACCAAGAATGGCAAACCTTTTGCCCTCATAGATCAAGAGGCATGGCAAAGAGCTATGCTTCTTAGACCAAGCACTTTTAAAATATGGTTTTATATAGCTTCTAACACCAATAAATACACTTTTAACCTAAGCTCCAAAGATGTATGCTCAGTATGTAGTCTCTCTAGATCAACATATAATAGAGCAATAACATAGCTTATAGAACAAGGTTTTTTAGTCTCAGCCTAGCAACCCAATACTTATATATTCTATGATGGCGGCCTCAACCAAGAATCAAACATAACCATACAAGTCCCTCAAGAAAAAATCCATCAAATCTAGACCTTCAACTTCATCTAATCCCACCAAGACCGCGAGCCCCCTCTGGGGGCTCGCATACTATTCGATAGGAGTTAGGATAGACTGAGCGAAGCGAAGTCTATCCGCTCCTACTATTATACTATTTCTTGTTTCATTTTGCTACAACCCTTGTATCAAAATTACTCAACCCCCTTGAGTAATTTTGATACAAGGGTATATGCAGCATCTAAAAAATGACACTAGTCCCATCTATCTTTAATCGCCGCCCCAAGGGAACAACAACACCTCTTTCCCTCTCTCTCTAGCATAATCTAGACACCTCGCGGTCCCACCTGAATCCGCCCCATCCCAGACTCCTACAACTAAATCAGCCTCATCCACCATCCTTTGGTCTCTTCTATCAAAACACCCTCTGCTATACTTATCCTCATTAAAAATGATATCCACCGCATTAATACCAATTTTCATCTCATCTTCTGATAAACTCTTCCTGCAAGCAAAAACACACAATAATTTACACCCAAGCTCCAATCCAGCCTCAGCAAACAATATATCTGTACCATCTGCCATTCCAGAAATAACAAGAATCTCTCTGTTACCCCTTTCAACTTCCTTATAATTAATTAAAACCTCTCTTAACCAATTTTTAACTTCTGCTTCCCGCCCCCTTAATCTACTTGTCCTATGACCAGTTACCATAATCTTAAAATATTTATCATACATGCGGCCAGCCTCCCTTACTCCTCATTCAAATGAATCCTATGATACTTTTTGCTCTTGCGGGGAAAAACAGAAAACTTATTATTCCCATCTATCATTAACATAAATCCATCATATACCATAGTTACCACAAACATTATAGAAAACACGACTAAAAAACAAAAAATCTTAATTTTTCTAACCATTCATTATCCTCCACATCAAAAAATAAAATCCATTTTTTTAAATTCCGTTTTTAAATTCTTAATTTAATCAAATAAAATCTCCCAGCGATTTTTAAAAAAACCCCCTAAGTTTTAAATCAATCCCC
>Ga0247610_10001002_pt1 | contig 36436 bp, 24 predicted proteins | sample 174DNAGHGhighgp2_FD_193483 | JGI IMG/M metagenome (GOLD analysis project Ga0247610, IMG submission 193483) | Sheep rumen microbial communities from Palmerston North, Manawatu-Wanganui, New Zealand - 1742 DNA GHGhigh gp2 | ecosystem: Host-associated > Mammals > Digestive system > Stomach > Rumen...
ATCTTCATTAAAGGTTTTCTAGCCTTAAACTGAAAATAACTCATAACATATGCTGTACCAATGATTAATATAGTTGATAATATACAATTAGATACAGAAATAATTAATGTATTTAATAACCATTTAGGGTAATTATAAATATCCAAATCAGTGAATAATTTTATATATGAGTTTAATGAATATCCCTTTGGAAAGAATCCTTCAAAATCATATAAACTACCAGTTTCAGAAAAACTAGATACTATTATCCATAAACATGGAAAAAAGAATATAAATGCTACTATTATTAGTAAACAATAAATAGCTAGATAATATAATGTCTTTTTAACCTTATAATTTAGTTTCATCTAAAAGTATCCTCCTTCTTATATGCAGGGGACTTAACATAAATAACAAGTGATATTATAGAGGTAATAATAAATATAATTAAAGATATAGCAGCACCTATACAATAATAAGTATTATCAATAGATAATCTATATAACCAGTTAATTAATAAATCTGTATCTGATGCTGCAAAATAACCATCAGATAATACATCAGGTCTTAAAAAATAGAATACACCAAAATTATTAAAATTACCTATAAATGAGGTTATTAAATTAGGTGTTGTAGCAAAAACCACAAATGGTAATGTTATATCACGGAATTGTTTAGCCTTAGATGCACCATCAATTCTAGCAGCTTCATATAAATCATTACTAATATTTGATAATACACCAGTAGCTAGTAACATTACACTAGGAATAGTTAACCAAGCATTAACAAATAAACCAATTATTCTTGCATACCAAGTACCATCTTTGGATAAAAAGCCAATTGCTTGATTACCAGATGATTCTATCATTTGATTTAAAGGTCCACCTAAAGAAAACAAAAACTTAAAAGCAGTTAAAGTAATAAAACCCGGAATAGCGTAAGCTAATACTGGAAATAGCCTCCAAAAAGCTTTACCTTTTACTATTTTATTATTCAATAATAATGCTAGTAAAAGACCTAAAATATAATTTAAAAAAGTTGTAGAAATTGCCCATAACAAGTTCCAGCCTAATATCTTAAAGAAAGTCGGTCCAATATCACCCGTAGAAAATAACTTAGTGAAATTATCCAAGCCAACCCAATCTACCAAATAAGGCGGTTTTACATATCCGTAATTTGTAAAAGCAATTAATATCATAAACACGATAGGCAAAACTGAAAATATTAATGTCCCAAGAATTGGCAAAAATAATACAGTCTTATAAAATTTCTTATCAAGTAATTCTTTTAATTCTTCTTTAAACTTTAAAGGTCTATTGCCTGATAATATTTCTTTTCTAGTATTATCAGTATCTTTAATATTAGATATATATAGAACTATAAAGAAAATAGTAATAAATACAGCAAATATACCTAGTAATAGGAATATTACTGAATTATCTCCAGCCTCACCAGTCCAAGGATCACCCTCAACAGTACCTAGTGTAATTAATCCAACTATCCATGAAAAACCAAATAGGGTCATAAATAATACATAAACTATCTCAATAACCAAATATAGTATTCCTTTACCTATTTGGCCATACATAAACTGTCCTAATCCCATTAGGCACATTGAAGCTTTAGTATTAATATTACTTACCTTAAAGAAATTCTTTAGCTCTACAAATGAATCTGATATTTTGTTTTTCAAATTATTGAAAAGCATCTTTATCTTCATATATTAATTCCCCATCTTATGAATTAAATCGTAAATATCTTGGCTCAATTTTTCAAGTGAAGTTTGTATCTTATCTAACGTATCAAATTTAGGATTACTTCTTCTTGGGTCAGCAGCTAAATCAGCTAAGAATGAACTTGTAGGTGTCCAAATTTGTGCTACCGCACTAATAGATGGCATTAATGAAATATGACCAGATACAACTTTATCAAATAATTGCTTAGATAATATATCATTTTCATCTAATACATCACTTCTACAAGGAGCAATGCCAAGCATTTCTTTTCTTAGCTTAACCATCTTATAATTTGTCGCAAAATTAACAAACGCTAAAGATGCAACAGGATACTCAGTATAACTTGATATCGCATAACCATTAATACCACCCATCTGAACTGAATCAATCATTTCTTCAGAAGGATTTTCTAAATCACCATTTTTAGGCAGTTTAGGGAAAGTTACTCCGATAATATTTTCATCAGCTTTAGCCTTAGCTTCATCTTGTGATAATCCTTCTTTAACATATTCATTCGCTAAAGCTTCTACAATTACTCCTCTAACGTCTGGAGTCGTAAATGAAGCAAAATACTTACCACTAGCCATATTACCGCTAATTGCTAATTTTGCCGAATCATCTTCGCAAGACACACTCATTACCTTCGCTAAATCTCTAATTAATTTAGCCCCCACTTTACTATTTCCTGTAGCTAAACCTATATCGTTAGAATCCGTATTGTTATTGCCAAAGATATAAGCACCATAACTTAATAAAAATCCAGATGAAAAATAGAAATCATTTATTGAATATTCAAAGCCATATACTTTATCATTTGCTTCATGTCTTTCCTTAGAGAACTTATATAAATCAACTAGGCTTTCCACCATATCTGGAACATTATTTTTGTCCTTATCATATGTAGTTTGCCAATTATCTGGCAATAAGTCTTTTCTATAATACAATAAACCAGATTGAATATTAATAGGTACACCAAATGTATAATCAGCACCATTTACATTTGCATCAAATGCCTTTTTGGCTTCTGAAGGAATTTGATTAAAAGCTTCAATTTTATCTACTGGAAGTGGCATAACATGTTTTTGATCAACATATTTCATAATAATATCATTAGCTTGATATAATACATCAGGTCCAACTCCATATGGACCCATATTAGCTAAATCGGAGAATGATCCTTGGTTGGCATCTACTGCAGTAATTCCATATTCTTTATATTCTTCATTGAAGGCGTCTAATAATTCATTGAAATATCCCATTTTAATGGCTGTATCATTTTCTAATACCTTAATAGTTACATCTCTTTCAAGTTCCCCTTCAAATCTTTTATAAACATTACTAGTACTCTTAGGAGTAGTATCTTCTCCACAGCTTACTAAAGCAATAGTAGATAAGCCTAATAATAATGTTAACCCAATCATCTTTTTCATATTTTTTTACTTCCTTTCAATAATAAAGCCTTTATTTTTTAATATCTTATTTTCATAAAGATTAGATATTACCTGATTTGATTCAATTTTTTTATCACTACCTGATAAATTCATATATAAAATGTATTCTTCATTTCCTTTAGTTCTTCTAACTACAACTAAATCATCTAACACATCAATATTATAATCAAACTCATTAATTTTACTATCTTTATGAAATTTAATTAAATCTTTTATAGTGTTTCTAATTTTCTTATTCCATTTATCTTCATCCCAAATAAAACATCTTCTATTATCCGGATCAAAATTTCCTTCTAATCCTATTTCATCACCATAATATACACAAGGTGAACCAATATGCATAAAGATAAAAGCATAACCTAACAAGAATCTATCAACATCCTTATTACATTCATTTATAAAACGATATATATCATGACTTGATAACAAATTAAACATATTATAGTTAATATTTGTCTTATATCTCATTAAATCAGATATAATATGATTTTTGAAATCTAATGGACTATACTTTCTCCAAGCCACAAAATTTAATAGTTCTTTAGTTATACAATAGTTCATAATTGAATCAAATTCATAACCACTATTTAAAAAGCTTGACGCATTATGCCAGTTTTCACCAATTAAAATAAAATCTTTATTAACCCTCTTTAATTCTCTTTTTAATCTAATCCAAAAATAATGAGGAATTTCATCAGAAACATCTAATCTTAAACCATCAATATGATACTTCTTTACGTAATATAAACAAACATCGATAACATATTCTTGAACTTCATTTTGATTTAAATTTAATCTTGGCATTCCTAAATCATCTGCAAATCTTTCATAATTATTTTTCTTCAAATCTAAATTATCCCCATGAATGAAAAACCAATTGAAATATTTTGATTTATTACCATTTTTTATAACATCTTGAAATATTTCATTGTCATATGAAATATGATTAAATACTCCATCTAAAAAGATTAAAATATCTTTATCATGAAGTTTATTAACTAGTAAAGTTAAATCCTCTTCATCACCAAAATCTTTAGCTATTTTGTAATAATCTTTTATATTATACTTGTGATTAGAATCCGATTCAAATATTGGTGTTAAATATAAGGCATTTATTCCTAAATCTGTTAAATAATCTATCTTTTCATTGATTCCTTTTAAGTTCCCACCGGCTATAGTATATCTATTAACTAGATTACCCCAATCTAAATTGATTCTTTCATTATCATTATCCTTAGATTTAAAAAATCTATCAACAAAGATTTGATAAAAGACTCTATTTCTAATCTTTTCACTAGGTAATACTAAATCATTATCATTTATGTATGAAACCTGGAAGAAATCATAGAATCCTTTTGTTACATCATATTTAGTAGTAACCCCCGATTCACTATAATAATAAACAGAATCATCATATGTCGTAATTTTAAAGACATAAGCAAATCTTAAATCCTTAAGTTTCATCTTGATAATATAGTAATCATATCTATCATCTGAATAAGTCTTATGAATATCTGTTGTTTTAACTCCTTCATGGAATTTATATTTATCGTTGTACATTAATTCAACTTTTTTGATATCATCATCCTTCTTTGTTAAAAGACGAATTTCAACTTCATCTTTAGAAATCGGGAACGAATAAATTGAATCGCTTTGATGAATTAGAGAAGATTTTTCCATTTTAAAGTCTCCCTTGCAATTTTTTTATCTTTTAAATATAATTAAGTTGCTATGAAAAAAATAACAACCTTATCAGAACTTGCCAAAGTATGTGGCTGTAGTACTGCTACTGTTTCTTACGTATTGAATGGTAGAAATGACCAAAGAATAAGTGAAGAAACTAAACAAAAAGTATTACAAATGGCGAATCTATTTCAATATAGAATCAACCCTTATGCAAAAGCTTTAGCAACTGGTGAGCTACATAACATTATGTTTTTCTATGATTTTCCTACTTTCTCATTAATGAAATCAGAAACTCTTAATTTCATTAATGAATTAGCAGAATTTCTAAAAGAAAATCAATATAATTTAGTTATTGCTCCTATCGGTAAAGCTCAAAAATTTAATTTTGTAGATGCGGTTCTCACATACAACGTTTCAAAAGAAACATTCAAAGAATTAGCAAATAAGAACTTCGTACCAGTTATTGCTATTGATACAATAACAAACGATAACTTATTCTTTGAGGTAGTTAATGATTTCTCATTCTTGAAGAAAGATGATAATATTTTATATTTATCATTCAAATTCAACGATGAAGAAATAAATCAATTATTAACTAACAATGCTAATATATGCTTTATAAATTCATTTTTAGAACTACAGGAGGTTATTAAACAAAATAAACAATTTATATCTTTAAGTGTTGAGATAAGAGATTATTTAAAATCATTTAATATTTCTGTAGATCTTTATGAGATAAACAAGAAAACAAAATTTGAAACTATCTTGCAATCAATCAATGATTCTATTGCAAGAAGTGAGAACAAGACTCACCACTTCCGTATATAATTGATGATTAAGCTAGGTACGAATCGTACCTAGCTTTTTCATCTTTATAGTGAGGAAATAGTAATTACGTGTGAATAGTTATTAAATACTACTTTATAAGTACCTGCTGTTTTACAAACAATATTAGTTGCTGAAGTATCAAATGCTTCATTTGCGGCTAAATAAGCTGATGCGAAATATCCATTGTAGCTTGTTGTAGCCTTATCATAGAATTGGATGCCAACTTCATCACCTTCAGCTAATGTTACTTCAATATACCACTCATCAGTATTTGTTGTATCATTTGTTAATAGATATGTATCGTTACCTGCTCCACCCCAAGAAATGAATGAACCATCAATATATAGGGCACCAGCCTTTGGAGTATAATCAACCTTAGTTACTTCTAATGTTTTAGCTTCAACATTATACTCAAATGTGTAATAACCATCTTCTTTTACACTCATATTTTCAGTGCCTTCTACTAAAGCCTTAGATTCATCTGTTAAATTTGATGCTTTAATATAAGTATTACCAGATGTCATTACATTTGTTGATGTATTCTTATCCATACTAGCAAACATAAATTGATCTGATGCTTTTAGATAAACATTTTCAAGCTTAGCAACACCATTTGTTGTAACCATAGTTGTATAATCAGTTAAATAATCTTGCCAATTAGTAATTTTTTCACCCTTCAAATAGAAGATAGTTTCATATTGATCTATTTGTTCATCAAATTCACCAACATATTCAAATGTGATTTTATCAAAATTATTACGATTTGCGTGTGCAGCACTTAAACCATCTTCTTGGTAATCACCACTTGGATATGTAGTTAATGTAAATTTATATTTTCCTGTTAGTTCTGTAGAAATATTAGCTGTTGCAGCACTTCCACCTAAACCACTTGATGATGAAAAATATGTTACACCATCTTTTCTCATTCCTGTTACGTATGCTCCACCTCTTTGATGACCCCAAGATACACTAGAGCCGTCAATAACTGGGGATGTGAACTGGAATTGATCTCCAGCTCTTAAATTCATTGTAATTGTATAGATATTGGCTTTATCAGTAGATTCATTAGTTAAATAATGTTCTTCATTAAATACCTTACCCCAATTTGAGCTAGCTAATAGTTTGCTTCTTCCGCTACCAGCAACAGCCCAATGTCTTTCATCCTTTTGGTAACCAACGAAAGCACCAAAAACTGTAGTATCTTTTTTTACTCCCTTTTCAAAGTCAAATTTATGTTTTAATGTTGGATCTTGAAACCATCCAAAGAAATCCTTTCCACTAACATCTGGTTTCCATAAGTCAACCTTACTACCACTTTCAACGACTACCTTTTTTAATTCAGTTTCGCCATCCATAAATGTTACATTAAACATTTCCTTTTGACTTTCATTTTCAACTGGTTGTTCTCCATTATTACAACTTGTCATAAAAAATACTGGAGCCACCATAAAGCCTACAAACAAAGACTTTAATAATTTTTTATTCATATTTTTCTCCTTCTATAATTGTTTTGCTTAAGCCCTTAAGCATTTTCTAAATTAATTATAATGCTGATGGTATTTTTTTGCAACAGAAAAATAGAAAACGATTACAAAATTTTCAAGGATAAAGAAAAAGCCTCTTAACAGAGGCTATCTCATTAATCTTTTTTTCTAGCTTTTTGGATTTTTAAAACTATTACATAAATTTCATGGACAACTAAAGGTAATACGGATAAAGCAGCAGTCATTAGCCAATCATAAATTGTTAATCCACTTGTCTTGAATAAATCTGAGAACCCTGGTACTTCTACTACTAATAGCTGTAATAATACACCAGCAGCTAAAGCAATCCATAACATAAGGTTCTTATCCTTAAAGATATGAATAAAGGAATGCTTAACATCTGTCATACCAATCATATGGAATAATTCAGCAAATGCTAAAGTAGTAAATGCCATAGTTCTAGCCTGTGCTAAGTAAGCCTTATTTGCTTCATAGAAGGCTTTAATATCCATAAATCCTACATGACCTTGGAACCAAGCTGGTGTAAAGTATGCACAAATAACAGCAATAGTTAAGAATGCACCATAACCGAATGTTAGCCAAATTCCGCCATGAGCAAATATACCCTCATTTGGATCTCTTGGCTTATTATTCATAATATCCTTTTCCTTAGGCTGCATACCTAAAGCAATTGCAGGTAAGGAATCAGTAATTAAATTGACCCATAATAAATGAATAGCAATTAATGGAGCTGGAAGCCCAATAATGATTAGAATAAACATTGATAATACTTCAGCAATATTTGAACTTAACAAGAATAGAACTGTCTTTTTAATATTAGCATAAATCGCTCTACCCTCTTCTACAGCCTTTTCAATTGATGCGAAGTTATCATCAGTTAACACCATATCTGCAGCATCTTTAGCTACATCTGTACCTGTAATACCCATTGCAATACCAATGTTTGCTGTCTTTAATGATGGAGCATCATTTACACCATCACCAGTCATTGCACAAATGTTACCTCTTTTTTGAAATGCCTTAACTATTTGAACCTTATTTTCAGGAGATACTCTTGCAAATACTCTTGCAGTTTCACAAACCTTAACAAGTTCATCAAAGCTCATTTGATCAACCTCAGCGCCACTATAGCAATCAGATTCATTTTCTACAATTCCTAAATCCTTAGCAATGGCGAATGCTGTAGCCTTGTGGTCTCCTGTAATCATTACAGTTGTAATACCTGCACTCTTAAATTTTTCAATTGCTGGTTTAACCTCAACTCTTGGTGGGTCAATCATAGCAACTAAACCAATAAAGCATAAATCCTCTTCTAATATTGCATCAGCCTTTTTATATGCTATAGCTAAAACTCTTAATGCCTTAGATGCAAAATATGCATTTGTTTCATTAATCTTTTGTAAATCCTCATCAGTAATGGCTCTTTCTTCACCTTTAACTAAGATCTTTGTAGTATGGGCTAAAATAGAGTCCAAAGCACCCTTTGTGTAAATAACAGTACCATCTTTTGTCTTATGCATTGTAGACATCATTTTTCTAACTGAATCAAATGGTAATTCATCGACTCTTTCAAATTCAGCTTCAAGCTCATTCTTTGTATATCCTAGCTTTTTAGCTAATACAACTAATGCAACCTCAGTAGGATCTCCAAATTCATTACCCTCATCATCAATAGATGCATTTGAGCATAAGCACATAGATTTAGCAAGTAAATCTAATTCCTTAACCTTATTATCCTTGTTATATACTTCTTCCTTATAGAATTCAAAATTAACATAGGATTCAAGTACTGTCATCTTATTTTGGGTAAGTGTACCAGTTTTATCTGAACATACAACAGAAACTGCACCTAAAGTTTCTACTGATGGTAGTTTTCTTACAATAGTATTTGCCTTAACCATTCTTTGTACACCAATAGATAATACAATAGTAACTACAGCTGCAAGTCCTTCTGGCACTGCAGCAACTGCTAGAGAAATTGCACCTAGAATCGCTTCAATGTATGCCTCTACTAGACTACCCTTACCATCTGCAAAAATCCAAATAATATCAACAATTAATACCGCAAGCACGATAATAATTGTTAAAATACCTAAGAATTTAGATAGTTTATTTAATACCTTTTGAAGTGGAGTTAATTCAGATTCACTATTAGATAATTCCCCAGCGATATGTCCAATTTCAGTATCCATGCCTGTTTGACAAACAACACCCATACCTCTACCATAGCTTACAATTGTAGATTGGAATGCCATATTGACTCTATCGCCAATTGGAGTCTGATCAGTAAATACGACCTCAGAATCTTTCTCAACTGGCACGGATTCACCAGTCAAACTTGATTCATTTACCTTTAAATTTACAGTCTCTAATAACCTTAAATCGGCACCTACTGTATCTCCTTCTTCGATATATACAATATCACCAACAACTAATTCATTTGATTTGATTCTTTCCTTCTTGCCATCTCTTAATACTGTTGATAATGGAGATGACATTTTCTTTAATGCCTCAAGTGAATTTTGAGCCTTTAGTTCTTGTACTGTACCTAATATAGCATTAACCAAAATAACAATTAGGATAATGATAACATCTGGCCAATCTCCAGTTTGGAAAAAGTCAAATGCTTCTCCCGCTTTAATAGTTTGTACAGTCTCATAAATAGAAATACCTGTTGTAACTGCAATTGCAGCAAACAAAATATAAATCATTGGTTCATTAAGTTGGGATAAGAAAATACCTAAAAAGCTTTTTTTCTTTCCTTCCTTTAATTCGTTTTTACCATACTTTTCTAATCGTTTGTTTGCCTCTTCACTACTTAATCCGTTATCTACACTACTAGTAAATGTATTAACTGCTTCACTACTAGTATAGGTTTCAAACTTCTTCTCAACCATAAGTCTTAAGCCTCCCATATCCGAAGAATAAATCGCATTATGATATTATTATATAGCAAATAATAATAAAATACTATTTCAAAATACCAATTTTGTGTATTTTAAAAGCCAAGAAGCATAATTCTTGGCTTAAACAATTTGACTATAATATTTTTCTAAATTAACTCGTGCTTTTAAATAATATGGCTCAAGGGATTTATCGAAATGCTTACCCATACCATCTAGGATAATCTTATTGGCTTCTTCAAATGACATCTTTTCCTTATATACTCTTTTAGATACTAAAGCATCATATACATCGGCGATGGCCATAATTCTTGCCTCAAGAGGAATCTCATTTTCTTTTAATCCACAAGGATAACCAGACCCATCCCATCTTTCATGATGATAATGGGCAACATTCACTGCAATATTCATAAATTTTTTATCGTCAGTACCCTTTAATATTTCTTCTACAATTCTAGCACCCTCAGAGGTATGAGTTTTCATAATCTCAAATTCTAAAGGTGTAAACTTGCCAGGTTTTCTTAAAATTGCATCATCTACAACTATCTTACCCAAATCATGCATCGGTGCGGCTCTAACTACATTTTGATAAAATTCCTCATCTAACCCTGGATAATTATCTTTTTTCATCTCATCAACAATAAAGCCAACACCCATACTTGTTCTTTTAATATGACCACCTGTAGAATTATCTCTACCTTCAACCATAGTTGCCATACCTAAAACTAACTGATTATGCATTTTATAGATATGTTCAGTTTTCTTTAATACCTCTTCTTCTAGTTGGCTATTATAGTTTTGAATAAGCTTAATATATTGCTGATTTGCTGTATCATCTGAAATTAAGAATTGGAACCCTTTATAGAATTTACCAACTATTAATCTATTTACAATAATTAAATAACTTTTATCATCCTTTTCAACATAGAATTTATTATCCTCATCATTAACCTTAAATCTTTCAATTAAAGGTAAGAATAATTCATTTGCCCATTCATTTTCAGATATTAAATGATCTACAGTCAAATTATTTAACTGTGGGAATATCTTCTTAGCAGTTTGATTACTTCCTAAATATCTCATACGAGCATCAAAGGAAATAAAGCCAGTATCACCCTTTTGAACTAATGATTCAGTAGCTGAATCAGACGCATCATATAATCTTAATCTAGATGCGATAATCAAATATACAATAAATCCCAAATTATAAGATACTGGTAATACCTCAATGGTTTGACTTATAAGTCTTCCACCAAAGAAACCAATCATCGCAATTGTAATAGCTAGAGCAATTAATAAAAGTATTTTTCTTGGTACCTGTTTTTTCTTAAAGAAGCTATAAATTATAATACCAGTAACATATAAATAACAAATACCAACTAATATATAAAATATCGTATGGGCAAATCCATAAGATTTATTCGTTAAATAGGAAGCGCCTTGATAGGTTGCTAGTTCAGGTAATCCCTTATAAAAGATATCTGAATAACCAATAGTTAATACACAAGAATATACTGATAATGATATCGTAATGATTAAGGCTCTCACCCATCTTTTTTTCTTTACACCACAAATATTCGATATCAAAAAGATAACAGATACTAATAAGAAGCATCCACCAAAATAAGTAATCTTCAATGCAATTAAAGCCTCTTCTAATACCTTAGATGCACCAAGTAATACGAATCCTAAATTAATAATTGGAACTAATACTGCCATAATCGTTAAATTAACATCAAATCTTTTATGAAAGATATATGTATACATAATCACTAATAAAAGTGATACTCCAAGCATGGAATAATAATATATCATCGCCATAGCATTACCTCCAATCCTTATTTAATCTATTTTACCATAAAAGAAAAAATAGTTGAAGATTTTTGAATTTAAAAATGCCTATATTTCTATAAGCATTTCTTTAAATCCTCTAAATACTTATTTGCTTCATCTCTATTGTGAAACACAATAATATCTTTAGAATCTTTATATTTTTCTAATAATTCCTTAGTCTTAGGTAGTCCCTCTTTAAACCAGGTTTTAATCCATAATATAAAATCAGAATCTAATTCATCTTCTACCCATGGAATATCTGACCTTATAGAACCGACTCTATTTGCAACACCAGATAGACATACATCCAAAGAATAATCTAAAAAGATAATCGTATCACAGGCTTCCATTCTAACCTCGTAGGTTCTACTAAAATCACCATCGATAATCCATTGATCATCTTTAATTATGGAATCTAGCTTTAAATCAAATTCATCTCTTGTAATATGTGTTTTATCACTATTCCACCAAATATTATCTAAATGATATACAGGAATATTTAATATATCTCCTAATTTAGAAGATAAAGTAGATTTCCCAGCCCCGCTTGGTCCAATAATTATAATTCTTTTCATTACTCAACATCCTTAAATTCATCTTGATGATGTAAAAATACATCCACTAATTTTGGGTCAAAGTGAGTGCCAGATTCACTCTCTATAATCTTTACAGCCTCTTCATGAGGGATTGGCTTTTTATAACATCTTTCTGAAACTAAAGCATCATACACATCGGCAATAGCCATAATTCTTGCAGATAGTGCAATCTCTTCTCCCTTAATACCACTTGGATATCCACTTCCATCCCACCATTCGTGATGAGACACGGCAATATCTTGGGCAAACTTTAGATATTCCTCATCTGTAATGCCATTTAAAACCTGTTTAACAACCTCTCCACCCGCCTTAGCGTGATTTTTCATAATTTCATATTCTTCTGCTGTAAGCTTACCTGGCTTACGTAAAATATTATCTGGAATAACAATCTTACCTAAATCATGTAGTGGAGATAGAGTATACATTAAGGATATAAAATGCTCATCAATAATATCTTGATAAACACCATCCTTGATTGCATCCTCTGCTAAAATTTTAACATAGGCTCTAGTTCTTGTAATATGCTTACCAGTTTCTAAATCTCTTGATTCAATGACACTAGCTAATCCTGAAATCATATGTTCTTGCATAGAAGATATCTTCTCTTGATTAATTATTAGCATCGATTGAATATCTTGCTGTACTAAATCATTGTAATAAATATAACAAAGTGCTGCAGCAATAGCGATTGCTAAATAAGTAATATTAATTCGGAAAAATACCATAGGGATAATACCTGCAACTATAATAACAAGTATCATAATAATTGTCATTAAATCTCTATTTTGAAATCTCTTTCCAACAATAATCATTGTAATAAGTAAATAAGCCAAGCTGAATATATAGAATATTTCATAAATTAAAAATAGATTACCACGGTGATATCCAGATTCATCAAAATAGAATATCCAACCAAATGGGGAAGATATTACCTCTATTAAAAACATAAAAGAGAATGAAATAATAATATACTTCATTTTATTTTTAATACCTAATGCCCCACTGAAAAATACACCAAGTAATGGAGCAATCGAGAACTGTAATATAGTTATGATAGTTAAAAGGATGGCAAAATTTGGATTGTAATATCCACAGTGTACTGCAAATTCAGCTAATGAACATACCATAATTGAAATGAAGGTTAATAAATACCAAACCTTTTGTTCTTTTGTGAAGCCTTTGTATTTAGTTACATGGATAGTCATTGCTAGCATAATCAATCCTGTTAATAAAGACACGCTTGAATAAAAGTTCATAGACAAATCTCCATTCTGCTAAAAATATCCCTCAAGTAATTTTACCATATTATTGTTATTAAAAGAATAGATATTCTTGAACAAAAAGACAAAAGAAAAATAAAATGCCTAATAAAAGTAAAAAACACTGATAAATCAGTGCTTTATAATAGTTTTTCTAATCTTTCGATAGCCTTTAATGTATCCTCATATGAAGCAAAGCTTGTCAATCTGAAATATCCTTCTCCATATATACCAAAGCCTACACCAGGAGTTCCTACTACGTTAGCATTAGACAATAGATAATCAAAAAAATCAAAGCTTTTCATTCCATTTGGACATTTTAACCAAATATATGGTGAATTCTTTCCACCACTATACCAAATATGTTTTCTATCAAATAATTCGCATAATAATCTAGCATTTTCATTATAAATAGCTAAATTCTTTTTAGAGGCTTCTACTCCTTCTTTAGATAATGCAGCCTCTGCTGCTCTTTGTACAGCATAAGATACTCCATTAAATTTTGTAGCCTGTCTTCTTTTCCAAAGCTTATTCAAAGAAATATCATTTGCTTTTAGCTCTAAAGGAATAATCGTATAGCCACATCTAACTCCAGTAAATCCTGCCATTTTAGATAGGCTTGATACTTCAATAGCAACATATTTTGCATTTGGTATTTGATAGATAGATCTTGGACAATCATCTTTAATAAATGCCTCATAGGCGGCATCAAAAATGATTAAAGATTCTGTTTGATATGCATAATCTACCCAAGCCTTTAAACCATCATAATCATAAGTTGAGCCTGTTGGATTATTAGGTGAGCATAGATAGATTACTTTAGGTGAATTATCTAATCCATCTGGAGTTGGTAAGAAATTATTTTCTTCATTTCCAATGATGTAATGAATCTTTCTTCCACTCATTAAATTTGAATCTAGATAAACAGGATATACAGGATTTGGAATATAGATATCATTATCACCTAAAATATCTACAATATTTCCTAAATCACTTTTAGCTCCATCAGATACAAAAATTGATTCTAAATCAATATCAGTATGATTACGTCTATAATAATCCTTTATCATTTCCTTTAAGAAATCATATCCATATTCAGGTGGGTATCCTCTAAAGGTATCTTTTTCTAAAAGTTCAACAGATGCCTTCACCATCGCAGATACAATTACCTCAGGTAGTGGTAGTGTAACATCACCAATACCTAAGCGGATAATGTTAGCCTCTGGATGGTTCTTTTTATAATCCTTTACTCTTTTATTAATATCGGAAAATAAATAGCTTTCTTCGATATTTAAGAAATTATCATTTATCTTAATCTTCATATTCGTATACCCCATCATATACCTTTTTTGCAGGTCCTGTCATTGTAATATGAAAATCCTTAGCACAAGTAATTTCTAAAATACCACCAATTAATTCAACATAAATGACCTCATTGAAATTACAAATACCATTGATACAAGCTGCCGCTACAGTTGCGCAAGCACCAGTACCACAGGCAAATGTCTCACCGCTTCCTCTTTCCCATACTCTCATTTGTAAATGGTTTTTATCAATGACCTTCACAAACTCAGTATTGACTCTTTCTGGGAAGATTGGATTGTTTTCAAAATAGTAGCCCTTTTTATCTAGGTCCATATTCTTTACTGAATCACAAAAGATTACAGCGTGTGGATTTCCCATAGAAACCGCAGTCATCTTGTATTCAGTTTTATTAATTATACAAGGATCATTAATCATTTTATGATCTAGGGTTGTAGGGATTAGATTTGGTTCAAAGCTTGCAACGCCCATATCAACAGATACCTTAGATACGCTTCCCTGATCTACAAATAGGTGCAAGTGCTTAATACCAGATAGTGTTTCAATAGAGATTTCTTTCTTTGTGACAATTTGATTATCGTATAGATATTTTCCAATACATCTAATGGCATTTCCACACATTCTACCTTCACTACCATCAGCGTTAAACATTCTCATTTTCGCATCCGAAACCTTACTTGCTTCAATTAGTACAATTCCATCAGAACCTACAGAGAAATGTCTTTCTGACATCTCAATAGCTAATAATCTAGGGTTATGGATAATATTATCCTCTGCGTCAATATAAATATAATCATTTCCACAGCCATGCATTTTTGTAAATCTAACTTTCATTATTTATCTCCTAAAGAAGCCTTGATAAATGCTTTAAATAATGGATGAGTTTTATTTGGTCTAGATTTAAATTCAGGATGATATTGTACACCAACATAGAATTTATGATTTGAAATTTCTACTGCTTCAACTAAATTACCATCAGGTGATTTACCTGATAAGGTCATGCCATGATTTGTAAAATCATCTCTATATTGATTATTAAATTCATAGCGGTGTCTATGACGCTCACTAATATTTTCTTTATTATATATTTGATAAAGCTTTGTTCCTTTATCAATTTTACAAGGGTAAGCACCAAGTCTTAGGGTACCACCCTTTTTAATATCATCTGATTGTCCATCTAGGTAATCAATTATTTTATAGCTTGAATTCTCATCAAATTCGTTTGAATTTGCATCAGGATGATTTAATACATTCTTTGCAAACTCAATACACATAATTTGCATACCAAGACAAATTCCAAAATATGGAATGTTATTTTCTCTTGCGTATTTGGCAGTTAATACCATTCCATCAATTCCTCTTTTTCCAAATCCACCAGGAACAATAATTCCATTGGTATCTTTAAATATCTCTTGGATATTCTTTTCATTGATATCTTCACTATCTACCCAATGGATAGATACCTTACATAAAGAATCATATCCTGCGTGGTGTAATGCCTCTACTACAGATAGATAAGCATCATGTAATTCAACATATTTTCCAACTAAGGAAATAGTAACATTTCTTGTAGAGTTTTTTATTCTTGATACCATTTCTCTCCATTCTGAAAGATTAGGTTTTGCTGTATTTAAGTTTAGTTCTCTACAAACAATATCAGAAAATCCAGAGTCCTCAAGCATTAGTGGTACCTCATATAGATTGTCTAATGTATTATTTTCAATAACACAATCAGGCTTTACATCACAAAATAGGGATACCTTTTTAAATATATTTGAATCTAATATTTTTTCATCGGTTCTTAAAATGATAATATCAGGAGTAATCCCCATTCCTCTTAATTCCTTTACAGAATGCTGGACAGGCTTTGATTTATGCTCCTTTGATGCATAAAGATATGGTAATAAACATACATGAATGAACAAAACATCATTTTTATTTTGTTCTCTTCCTATTTGTCTTATACATTCAATAAATGGCTGAGATTCAATATCTCCAGTTGTACCACCGATTTCTGTAATAACAACATCAGCATTTGTCTTTTTACCAACCTTATAGATAAATTCCTTTATTTCATTTGTAATATTAGGAATATACTGTACAGTTGAACCTAAATAATCTCCATTTCTTTCCTTTGATATAACATTAGAAAAAACCTTACCTGTTGTTAAGTTGGAATATTTATTTAAATTCTCATCAATAAATCTTTCATAGTGTCCTAAATCCAAATCGGTTTCAGCACCATCTTCAGTTACATATACCTCACCATGCTGGTAAGGTGACATTGTACCAGGATCGACATTAATATACGGATCTAGCTTTTGGGCAGCTACCTTTAGACCTCTTGACTTTAATAATCTACCTAAGGATGCAGCAGTAATACCCTTGCCAAGACCTGATACTACTCCTCCTGTAACAAATATATATTTCATTTTGATCCCTTCTTATAATATTCATCAATAATTTCATTCGCTATTTTTATCTTACTAACTCTAAAATCCATTGCTTTCTTTTCTATGTATTTATGAGCCTCATCTTCAGATATTTGCTTATGCTCTATTAATAATAGCTTTGCTGTATTAATTATTTTTATTTCCTCTAATCTACTCTTTAAATCAGTCTTTTTTTCAAATAGCATTTCCTTCTTTATTAAGGAAGATGATAACAATCTTAATGATTGCAATAATATTCCATACGTAGATGGCTTTACTAATGTCAAAATACCATATTGGTAGGTTTTGTAATAAATCTCAGCCTCATATTTTGCATTAGCGAAGATTAAAACACCAGAAATGTCTCTAAGTGCCTCATCAATTGCAAAATCAATACCGAAATCATCAACAACCGGAGCATTAATAATTAAAATATCAAAATCTTTTTCTATTACCAATCTTTTAGCCTTTTGAATGGTATCTATAACAGATATTTCATAAGGCTCGTATGCTAAAGCATTTATAATACTAGCTGCGAAATTTTTAGATGACGATATTAAAAGCACTCTAAAAATTCTATCAAGCATACAAACGCCTCACTTTTATAGATAACTTTCTAAAATCTCTTTTGGTAAATGTTTCTTAACAAATTCTGATTCTGATGCAATTTCCTTTGCCTCAGATAAATTTATAGGAAGCTTATCTAACTTATTTAATACTTTTTCATCTGCATGGAATAAATCCATATCTACAGGGGCTCTTAGTGCCATTTGATTTTGAATTCCATCCAATGCAGCATAAATAATTAATGTGAAGGCTAAATAAGGATTGATTAATGGATCTGGGCTTCTTAATTCAGCTCTTACAAATGAATCACTAGCTGCAGGAATTCTGATTAGTTCACTTCTATTTTCCTTACTCCAAGAAATATATTTTGGTGCCATCATCTTACCTAATCTATCATAGGATTCATTGCTGATATTTAAGAATGCTGTAATCTCTTTAATATGTCTTAACACACCCTCAATTGCATGATCTAGATTCCCTCCATTAATGGAAAAATTAATGTGGTATCCATTACCTGGAGCAGATTCAATTGGCTTTGGGTTAAAGGATGCAACTAAGCCATTTCTTAGAGATGCCATTTTAACTACAGTTTTAAATGTAGTGGCCATATCTGCCGCATTTAATGGGTCTGAATATCTAAATGCAATTTCATTTTGTCCAGGTCCTTCTTCGTGGTGAGATCCTGATGGTAAGATATCCATCTCCTCAAGCATTAAGCAAATCTCGCGTCTAATATTTTCACCCTTATCATCAGGAGCTATATCCATATAGCCTGCCTTATCATAGGGAATTCCTGTAGATTCACCATCTTCATCTGCTTTAAATAAATAGAATTCAATTTCACTACCAAAATTAAATTGAATACCTAATTTATTCGCATCCTCAATCGCATGAATTAATAACTTTCTTGTATCACAAATAAAGTCAGTACCATCTGGATATTTAATATCACAAAACATACGTATTACCCTGCCCTCTCTTGGACGCCAAGGTAATATGACAATGGTGTCTGGATTTGGAAATAAGAACAAATCAGATTTATATCCATTTTTAAATCCCTCTATTGCCTGTGAATCAATCGATATACCATATTTAAAGGCTCTTTCTAGCTCATGTGGCATAATTGATACATTCTTTTGTTTACCAAATACATCTACAAATGCTAATCTGATAAACTTAACATCCTCTTCCTTTACATAGTCTAAGATTGTTTTATAATCATACATATTCAGTACCTCCTTGTATTTGAATATAATTATAAGTTATATTTGTTTATTATTTTATCTGCACAATCAAGTCCATCCTTTATTGCAATTACAACTAAGGATTGACCATTTTTCATATCACCACAAACATAGGTTCTATCATCATAATTAAAGTCTTGAAGCTTTACTCGGTTATGAATAGATTCTAGTTTGTAAGCATTTAAATCTTCACTCTTTGTGCCAATAAAGCCCATTGCGATAATTAAACAATCGCATGGTAAATACTCTCTTGTATTCTCAATATCTTGGATTTTTGTTTTTCCATTTTCAAAAACAAATTCAACCTTTTTGATATATACACCAACTATTTTACCATTTTCTACTACAATTTCATCAATTGTTGTTTGATATTTTCGAATATCTTGCCCCATTAATGTATTTGCTTCTAATACACCGTAGTCTGTTTTCTTCTTATTTGGGTAATTTGGCCAAGGTAATGTATTCTCTAGTGGTGGTTCTTTTGTTATCTCTAGTTCAGTAATTGATTTTGCCTTAAATCTAGCTGCAGTAGCACAGCAATCATTTGCAGTATCACCACCACCAACGATGATGACATTTTTATCCTTTAGATTGTATTTAAAGCCAACACCATCAAGTAGGCATTTAGTTGTACTTGATAAGAAATCAACAGCATATAGAACACCTTCTACATCATTATTCTTTAATGCAAGAGGTCTAGCAAGTGATGTACCACAAGCAAAGATAATATCATCATATTCCTCATATAAATCATCAACTGCAATATCATATCCTACTTTAGTATTTGGAATAAATGTAATGCCTTCTTCCTTTAAAAGATTGATTCTTCTATCTACGATTCTCTTTTCAATCTTCATGTTTGGAATACCATACATTAGTAATCCACCAAATCGATCACTTTTTTCATATACAGTAACCTTAAATCCATAATCATTTAATCTTTTGGCTGCAGCTAAGCCTGATGGACCAGAACCTATAACACAAACCTTTTTACCATTTCTTTTGATATCTAATTTAGGCTTAATCCAAGAATTCTCATATGCCTTTTCAATTAAGAATAATTCATTCGCTCTAACTGATACAGATTCAGTATTAATACTACATGAACAGCAAGCCTCACATAATGCAGGACAAACATTACCTGTAAACTCAGGGAATGGTGCTGTTTTTTCTAATCTTTTATAAGCCTCTTCAAATAATCCTAAATAGATTAAGTGATTCCATTCAGGAATTAAATTTGATAATGGGCATCCAACATTTTTATTGTTTACCTTCATTGCGGATTGACAAAATGGAACGCCACAATTCATACATCTAGATGCTTGTTCTTGCTGTGTTTTTAAATCAAAGGGGATGTGAAAATCATTGAAATTTTCAATTCTTTTTAAACAATCAAGTTCTTCTTTGTTTTTTCTTTGAAATTCAAAAAAACCTGTAGGTTTTCCCATTATCTCACCCCCGTAAACTTATTAAATGCATATAATTCTGGATCAGATATTCCGTTTTTCTTAGCCTCTTCCATATAAGATAGAATCTTTGCATAATCATTAGGTAATACCTTGAAATAATCCTTTGGATCAAAATTATATAATAGGTTTTCTACATATTCACTATTCGTATATCGAATATGCTTTGCTAATAACTCTTTAATAGTTTTGATATCCTCATCATCTAAATCAAGAATAGAAACAAGCTCCTTGTTAATATTCTTTTTATTCATCAAGCCATAAATATATGCAACACCGCCTGACATACCAGCCGCAAAATTTCTACCAATTTTACCTAAAATAACAACTACTCCTCCTGTCATATATTCACAGCCATGTAATCCACATCCTAAGGCTACTACCTTAGCACCAGAATTTCTAATAGCAAAACGCTCACCACAAATACCATCTAGATATACCTCTCCTTTAGTTGCACCATATAGTGCAACATTTCCACAGATGATATTTTTTTCAGGTGCAAATGTAGATTCAGGTGCAGGCTTTACAACAATCTTTCCGCCGCAAAGTCCTTTTCCTAAATAATCATTTGCATCACCTGTAACATTTAATGTAACACCATTAGTTAAAAATGCTCCAAAGGAGTTTCCTGCATTACCCTTAGCATTAATTCTAATTGTATCTTCTTCTAAACCCTTTTCCTTATATACCTTAGTAATCTCATTAGATAATATTGTACCTAATGCACGGTTTACATTAGATATTTCAATATCCATTTGCTTAACATGTCCGTACTTTATGGATTCTTCACAAAGAGGTAATAGCATTCTAGAATCTAATGTGTTATTCAAATCAATCTTTTTATATTCCTTAAAAACATTATCGTTTCTATTAACAACCTTCGGATTGAATAATAGTTTAGATACATCTAATTTATTTTCATATTCCTTTTTTAAGGATAATAATTCAGTATGACCAACCATTTCATCAATACTTCTAAATCCTAACTTTGCCATATATTCTCTTAATTCCATAGCTATAAATCTCATAAAATTAATGACATATTCAGGCTTACCCTTAAAATTTTTACGTAAATTAGAATCCTGTGTTGCAACACCTACAGGGCAAGTATTCATATTGCATACTCTCATCATGATACAGCCCATTGCAATTAATGGACCTGTTGCAAATCCAAATTCCTCTGCACCAAGCAAAATAGCTACTGCTAAATCCTTACCAGTTAATAGCTTCCCATCTGTTTCAATACGAATTCTATCTCTTAGACCATTTAGTACTAATGTTTGATGTGTCTCAGATAGACCAATCTCCCATGGGATACCAGTATTTGAAATAGATGTTCTAGGGGATGCGCCTGTACCACCATCATAACCAGAAATCAAGATTGTATTGGCTCCTGCTTTAACTACACCTGCAGCAATCGTTCCAACTCCAGATTCAGCTACTAGCTTAACTGAAATTCTTGCTTCTCTATTTGCATTTTTCAAATCATAAATTAGCTGAGCTAAATCCTCAATCGAATATATATCATGGTGTGGAGGTGGTGATATTAATGAAACACCTGGAGTTGAATGTCTAGCATGAGCTATCCAAGGGAATACCTTAGCTCCCGGTAATTGTCCACCTTCACCTGGTTTTGCACCCTGTGCCATTTTAATTTGAATTTCAATTGCGTTTGTTAAATACTCAATTGTAACACCAAATCTACCAGATGCTACTTGCTTAATCTTTGAACATCTATTTGTTTCAAATCTTTCTCTTTCCTCGCCACCTTCACCAGTGTTAGACTTTCCACCTAGTGTATTCATCGCAATCGCCATACACTCGTGGGCCTCCTTAGAAATTGAACCATAGCTCATCGCACCTGTTTTAAATCTCTTTACGATTTCATCTACACTCTCTACTTCATCTAGCGCAATAGGATGTGAAAAATCTAGGTTTAGTGTATCTCTAATATTGATTCTTTTTTTAGCTAAAATAGATGTAAAATCCTTATATAAACTATAATCATTTGTTCTACATGCGGCTTGTAGCTTAAAAATTGCCTCAGGATCATAGATATGCTCATATTGATTCTTTCTAAATCCATGTAGGCCCAATGAATCAAGTGAATCATCTGTTCTTTTTAATGCCTTTTGATATAGGCTAATTGAATTTGCTTCAATATCTTTAATCTCTAATCCACCAATAGAATTAGGTGTATTTGTAAAGTATTTTTTTATGACCTTATCAGATAGACCAATACATTCAAATATCTGAGCGCCATTATAGGATTGAATTGTTGAAATACCCATCTTAGAAATAATCTTAATAATACTCTTTAATGTAGCATGTCTATAGTTTTCAATTGCCTTTTTACTATCTACTGTAATAAATCCTCTTTTTGTATATTCTTCAATTGTCTCATAAACTAGATATGGATAAATCGCATTAACACCAAATCCAATTAATGTAGCAAAATGATGAATTTCTCTTGGTTCTGCTGCTTCTAACACAATAGAAACATGAGTTCTTTTGGATACCTTTGTTAGATATTGATGCAAGCCTGATGCTACAAGTAAGGATGGTATTTTAATACCCTTATTAAACCTATCTGATAATATTAATATAGATGTTCCTGCATCTACTTTCTTCTCACATTCTAAGAAGATTCTATCTAAGGCACTATCCATAGATTCCTTTTCATAATCATAGGTAAAGGATACAATATCTACCTTTATTTGATAGGATTTATCTAAACCCTTTATCTTATTGAATTCTTCTTTTGATAATAATGGATTATCAATACGAATTCTTCTTGCGTTTACCTTTGTTGGATTTAATAGGTTTCCTTCTCTTCCTAAATACATTAAAGAAGACATTACAATATCTTCTCTAATTGAATCGATTGGAGGGTTTGTAACCTGGGCAAATCTTTGTTTAAAGAATTGATATAAATTAAATTCCTTATTCATTAAAACAGCTAATGATAAATCATTACCCATAGATACGACCTTTTCTAAATCATTATTAGCTAATGGAATAATGCCTTCCATTAATTCATCATAGGTATAATTTAATTCATGCTGAATAAAATGAATAATGTCATTATTTTTTTCTTCCTTTTGTTTTGGTAAATCATCTAGATGAATAATACTTTCATTCCATTCCTTATATGGATATTTCTTTGAATAATTCATCTTTATCTCATCATTAGAGATAATCTTACCAACACTTGTATCTACTAATAAAATTTTACCTGGTTCTAATCTTTTCTTCTCAAGAATTAGACTTTCATCAATTGGTAAGGATCCTGTTTCACTAAATAAAATTAGATGATTATCCTTTGTCACATAATATCTAGATGGTCTTAAACCATTTCTATCTAGAGAAGCTCCAAGCTTTATACCATCAGTAAATAAAATAGCGGCAGGGCCATCCCAAGGCTCTAGGAAGGTTGAATGAAATTCATAGAAGGCTCTTAAATTCTCATTCATCTTATCATTTTTCATCCAAGGCTCTGGAATCATCATCATGATAGTTTCTTCTAGTGTTCTACCATTTAAATATAAAAACTCTAAAAAATTATCAAACATTGCAGAATCTGAGGATTCCTTTGGAATAATTGGAATAATCTTTTTTAAATCATCATTGAATACGCGAGATTCAAATAATCCCTCACGTGATTTAACATTATTTACATTACCTCTAATGGTATTGATTTCACCATTGTGGCATAAAAACCTGTTTGGATGAGCTCTTTCCCAGGATGGAAAGGTATTAGTTGAGAATCTTGAATGAACAAGGGCAATCGCAGTTTCAACCTTTGTATCCTTTAAATCAAGATAAAAGTCTCTAACCTGTGTGGACACTAGCATTCCCTTATATACAATAGTACGGCTAGATAATGAACAAAAATATAATGTTTGATGTTCATTAATCGCTAATGTTTCAATTACCTTTCTTGCGACATATAACTTTCTTTCAAAAGGTAAGCCCTCATCAATATCATCTGGCTTCTTAATAAATATTTGCATAATATAAGGCATAGCCTTAAGTGCAGTTTCACCAATACCATAAGTATCAATTGGTACTCTTCTATAGCCTAAAACCAAAAGACCTTCAGATTTAAATGTATCATCAATTAATTTAATTTCTTTATTTCTTATTTCTTCATTCTTAGATAGGAATAATTGGCCAACTCCATAAGAGCCTAGCTTTGGTAATTCGAAATCTAATTCCTCTCCCCTAAAGAACTTATCAGGAATCTGAAATAATATACCAGCTCCATCACCAGAATTATCCTCAGCTCCTGTTCCTCCTCTATGTTCAAGATGAATTAAGATATTTAATGCATCAATAATTGTCTTATGACTTTTAATACCCTTTATATGAGCAATCGCACCAATACCACAGGCATCATGCTCATAGTTTGGATCATATAGACCCTTTTTCTCTTGTTCAAACATATCCTAAGACCTCTCTTCCAAAAAATAAAAAAGGCACTCACCCCTATATATGGTATAAAAATACCTTTTGGGTGAACGCCATTGTTCAAAAAAATAATATAACAAATGAGTTATATATGTCAATAAGAAAATAAAATTTTATTCAAGAAAACACTTTACATGCGAATAATATTCCCATTTTCTCAAAATCAACGAATTTTTATCATTTTCCTATTGACTTTTAAAATTCCCAGTTATAGAATAGTGGCATAAGGCAAGGACGCCGAGAGTTAATCTCAGTCCCTGCCTTTTATTTTTTTAGGAGGAATGTTTATGGAACAAGTAACAGATTATTTTGGATCATTAGTCTTTGATGATAAAGTAATGAGATCGAAGCTATCAAGTGATGTCTACAAATCACTTAAAAAGACCATACAGGATGGAAAGGAATTAGACATTAGTGTTGCTAATAGCGTAGCTCAAGCAATGAAGGAATGGGCAATTTCAAAGGGTGCAACACATTTCACACATTGGTTTCAGCCAATGACTGGAATTACTGCTGAAAAGCACGATGGTTTTATTTCACCTGATAGTGATGGTAGAGTCATTATGGAATTTAAAGGCAAGGAATTAGTAAAGGGAGAACCTGATGCATCATCCTTCCCATCAGGTGGTTTAAGAGCTACATGTGAGGCAAGAGGATATACAGCATGGGATCCAACAAGCTATGCATTTATTAAGGATAAGGTATTATGTATCCCAACAGCCTTCTGTTCTTATAGTGGTGAGGCACTAGACAAGAAGACTCCACTTCTTCGTTCTATGCAAGCTATTAACAAACAGGCTTTAAGGGTTTTAAAGTTATTTGGTAATGAGAATGTTACCTCAATTAAAACAACAGTAGGTCCTGAACAGGAATATTTCTTAATTGATAAATATGTATATTTAAAAAGACCAGATTTAATATATACAGGTAGAACACTATTTGGTGCAATGCCTCCAAAGGGTCAAGAGCTTGAGGATCATTACTTTGGTGTAATCAAGCCAAGAGTTCAGGCATTTATGAATGATTTGAATGAGGAATTATGGAAGCTAGGTATCTTAGGTAAAACTGAACATAATGAAGTAGCACCTGCACAGCATGAATTAGCTCCTATTTTCTCAACAACTAATATTGCAGCTGACCATAACCAATTAACTATGGAGATCATGCAAAAAATAGCCAAGAAGCATGATTTAGTTTGTTTATTACATGAAAAACCATTTAAGGGTGTTAATGGTTCTGGTAAGCATAACAACTGGAGTATTTCAACAAATACAGGTATTAACCTATTAGAACCAGGTGAAACTCCTGCAGAAAATGCACAATTCTTATTATTCCTAACTGCAGTAATTAAGGCTGTAGATGAATATCAGGATTTATTAAGAATTAGTGTAGCGAGTGCTGGAAATGACTTCCGTCTTGGTGCAAACGAGGCACCTCCTGCAATCGTATCTATCTTCGTTGGTTCAGAGCTTGAAGAGGTTTTAGAATCTATTGAAACTGGAAAGCCACTTGCATCTAAGCAGTCTAATTTCTTAAAGATTGGTGTAGATGTATTACCAAAGCTTCCAAAGGATACAACAGATAGAAACCGTACTTCTCCTTTCGCATTTACTGGTAATAAATTTGAATTTAGAGCTGTAGGCTCTTCAGAATCAATTTCTTGTGCGAACATTATTTTAAATACAATTGTTGCTGAGGAATTATCTAAGTTTGCAGATATTTTGGAAAAATCTAAAGATTTTGAAAATGATCTACATGATTTAATCAAGGATACTATTATTAAGCATAAGCGTATTATCTTTAATGGTAATGGATATGATGCATCATGGATTGATGAGGCTAAAGCTAGAGGATTATTAAATTTAAAATCAACTCCAGAGGCATTACCTCATTATCTAGATCAAAAGAATATTGACCTATTTACTTCTCATAATATTTATACATTATCAGAAATTAAGGCAAGATATGAAATTGCACAAGAGCAATATTCAAAGATTGTTAATATTGAAGCATTAACCGCATTGGATATGGTTAATAAATATTATTTACCATCTATTTCTAAGTTTGCTAACTTCTTATATGAATCTATTAAAAATAAAAAAGAATTAGGATTAGAAGCTAAATATGAAACAGATGTAATTAATAAGGTATCAAAGGCTTCTAATGAAATTTATACATTAAAGCTAGAACTAGAAAATGCATTATCTAAGGCTTCTACTATTACTAAGGTTGAAGATTTATCCCTATTCTTAAAGGATCATGTATTAACAAAGATGGAAGAGATTCGTAGTGTAGTAGATAAAGCGGAAATGATTGTCGATAAAAAGTATTGGCCATTTGTTTCCTATGGAGATTTATTATATAGCGTAAAGTAAAAAGTTATTAGCAGGGGGGGATTATTATGATTTTAGAGATAGGTGTTTGGGATTCCCAAATATGGAAATTAATTGCCATTGCATTAATTTTCTTCATGCAGGCTGGTTTTGCAATGTGTGAATCAGGATTTACAAGAGCAAAAAACACAGGAAATATTACAATGAAAAACCTAATGGATTTTTGCCTTGGTACAATCACATTTATATTAATTGGTGGACCACTTCTTTGTGCAGAAAATGCCATTGCCGGGGGATTCTTTGGTGATGCAGTACAAGTATGGAAGGGAATGTTTGGTCCAGATGCAGCATTATACAATTGGACAGATTTCATCTTCAATTTAGTATTCTGTGCAACAACAGCAACTATCGTTTCAGGCGCAATGGCTGAAAGAACAAATTTCAAGGCTTATTGCATCTATTCTATGATTATTTCAGCTATTGTATATCCAGTTGAAGCCTATTGGAACTGGGGCTTAAACAATAATGGTTGGTTACAACAATTAGCCAATAGCTTTGGCTTAATTGATGGAACTGTACAAGGATTCATTGACTTATCTGGTTCTTGTTCTATTCATATGGTCGGTGGTTTAACCGCATTAATTGGTGCTTGGATGGTTGGCCCAAGAATTGGTAAATATACAAGAGATGAAAATGGTAAAGTTATTAAAATTAACGCTATCCAAGGTCACAACGTATTAATTGGTGCACTTGGTGTATTCATTCTTTGGTTTGGTTGGTATGGATTTAACCCAGCAGCTTGTACAACCTGGGATGGATATGAAGGTATGGGGCAGGTATTCATGACAACTACAGTATCTGCATCTTTAGCAACTGTAACAGTAATGATGATTACTTGGATCAAAAATGGTAAGCCAGATGTTTCTATGACACTAAATGGTTCTTTAGCAGGCTTAGTTGCGATTACTGCAGGTTGTGCTAGAGTTGATTTGGTTGGTTCTATCGCAATTGGTATTATTTCTGGATTCATTTTAGTATTTGGTGTTGAATTCTTCGATAAGGTTTGTCATATTGATGACCCTGTAGGAGCTTGTTCAGTACACTTCTTAAATGGTTTATGGGGTACAATTGCTTGTGGATTATTCTCTACTACTACTGGTCTATTCTATGGTCATGGATTTGCACAGCTAGGAATTCAGGTTATCGGTGTATTAGCTGTTTGTGCTTGGACAGCAGCTTGGGCATTCCTAATCTTTGGTGTAATGAAGGTAATCAAGCGTAAGGATGGTAAAACACCATTCCTTCGTGCTACACCTGAGGAGGAAATGAGAGGTCTTGATATTTCAGAACATGGTTTAATTTCTGCATATCCTGATTTTGTAGCACAGGTTGAATCTATTGATTATACAGGTGCTATTGAAGTAACTGGTGATGTACCTGTTGCTGAGGCTGTAGCTGTTACACACTTAAGTAAAGAAGATAGTGTAGTACCTCTTGATACAAAGGATTCTAATAATAAATTTACGAAAATTGAAATCATTTGTAAGGAACGTATGCTTGATGCATTAAAAGAAGGTATGCTAAGCCTTGGAATTACTGGTATGACTGTAACCCATGTAATGGGCTGTGGTCAGCAAAAGGGTAAGCCAGAATACTACCGTGGTGTTCAGGTTGAAGCTACACTTTTACCTAAGATTCAAGTCGATATGGTAGTTGCAAAGGTACCTGTTAGAGATGTTATTGAAGCTGCGAAAAAAATATTATATACAGGACATATCGGAGATGGAAAAATCTTTGTATATGATGTATTAAATGTAGTTAAGGTTCGTACTGGCGAAGAAGGCTACGACGCACTACAGGATGAAGAATAATTGTAATGTGCCCAATGATGGGCACATTCAATTCGTATATAAGGAGCTTAAAATATGTGTTCAATCATTGGATATTTAAGCCTTAAAAACTATCAGGAGTTTTTACTAGGCTTTGAAAAAACATTATCTCGCGGTCCTGATATGACAAGGCTAATGCAATTTGAAAATGCAAGGCTTGGCTTTGAACGTCTAGCAATTATGGGCATTACCGAATTAGGTATGCAGCCATTTTCATATAAAAACTATTCATTAGTATGTAATGGTGAAATCTATGGCTTTAGAGAAATTAAAAAGAATCTAGAAGAAAAAGGATATAAGTTTAAAAGTGATTCAGATTGTGAAATACTTCTTCCACTTTTTGAATTATATGGAACAGATATGTTTTCTATGCTAGATGCTGAATATGCTTTAATTATCTATGATGATAAAAAGAAAAACTTTATTGCTGCTAGAGACCCGATTGGTATAAGACCTCTATATTATGGATATGATAAAGAAAATAAAATTATTTTCGCATCTGAGGCAAAATGCTTAACTGGCATTGCTAAAAAAATATATCCATTCCCACCAGGACATTATTACAAGGATGGCAAATTTATTTGCTACAACGATATCACTAAGGTAGATAAATACATTAATCAGGATATCAATATTGTATGTAAAAACATACATGATAAGCTAATCAAAGGAATTGAAAAGCGATTAGATTCAGATGTGCCAGTTGGATTCTTATTATCTGGTGGATTAGATTCATCTTTAGTTTGTGCTATAGCTAGTAAAAAGATAAATCACAAAATAGAAACCTATTCTATTGGAATGAATACAGATGCCATTGATTTAAAATATGCAAAAGAAGTTGCAGATTTTATTGGTTCTAATCACCATGAAATCATTATTACAAAGGATGATGTATTGACATCCTTAGATGAGGTTATTCATATTCTAGGCACATTTGATATTACTACCATTAGAGCATCTATTGGTATGTATCTAATTTGTAAGGCAATTCATCAGCAATCAAGTATAAAAGTATTATTAACAGGTGAAATATCAGATGAGTTATTTGGCTATAAATATACCGATTTTGCACCTAACGCAGATGAATTCCAAAAAGAATCAGTAAAAAGAGTTAAAGAATTACATATGTATGATGTATTAAGAGCAGATAGATGTATATCTTCTAACTCTTTAGAGGCCAGAGTTCCATTTGGAGATTTAGATTTTGTTAAATATGTAATGAGTATTTCACCCGAAATGAAAATGAATAAATATAATAAGGGTAAATATTTATTAAGAAAAGCATTCGAAGAGGATAACATATTACCCTATAATATTCTAATGCGTGAAAAAGCAGCATTCTCTGATGCGGTAGGACACTCAATGGTAGATTACCTTAAGGAGTATGCAAATGCAAAATACACAGATAAAGAATTTATAGAGCTATCAAATAAATATACTCATGCTAAACCATTTACAAAGGAATCCCTATTATATAGAGAAATATTTGAAAAATACTATAAAGATCAAAGTCAAATGATTGTTGATTTTTGGATGCCAAATAAATCTTGGAAAAACTGTAATGTAGATGATCCTTCAGCAAGAGTATTAAAGAACTATGGTAATAGTGGAAAATAAAAAGGGGTATTTATATGTTTAATTCAATTCATGAGGAATGTGGAGTTTTTGGAATCTTTGAACCACAAAAAAGGGATGTAAGTGAAACTACCTATTTAGGACTTTATGCCTTACAGCATAGAGGACAGGAATCTTGTGGTATTGCGGTTTGTGATGATGGAATCATCAGACATCATAAAGGTATTGGCCTTGTAGGTGATGTCTTTACTAAAGAAAGCTTAAATGATCTTGGCAAAGCCAAAATGGCAATAGGTCATGTTAGATATTCTACTACTGGTGGTAATAACATCAACAATGTACAGCCACTAGTTGTAAGACACATTAAAGGAAATCTTGCCCTAGTACACAATGGAAATCTAACAAATGCGGATGAGCTTAGAAAAAAGTTTGAACTAAATGGTGCAATCTTTAGAGCAACTTCAGATACTGAAGATATTGCTTACCAAATTGTTAGCGACAGATTAAAAACAAATTCCATTGAAGCGGCTATTAAAATGACAATGAATGAAATTAAAGGAGCCTATTCTTGTATTGCTATGTCAGCACAAAAGCTAATCGCATTTAGAGATAAAAATGGATTTAGACCTTTAGTCTTAGGTATGACAAAAACGGGTGGCTATGTAATTGCATCTGAAACCTGTGCAATCGATTCAATTGATGGAACAGTGATTCGTGATATTCTACCAGGAGAAATTTTAACCATATCTTCTGAGGGTATAAAATCAGAAATCTTAGAAGATACTAAATCCTCCTTATGCATCTTCGAATTCATTTATTTTGCAAGACCTGATTCTATCATTGAAGGTTCTTCTGTTCATAAGGCAAGACTATTAGCTGGAAAAGCCCTAGCTAAAGAATCCTATGTACCTGCAGATATAGTCATTGGTGTACCTGATTCAGGACTTGATGCAGCCATTGGATATTCCATAGAATCTAAAATCCCATATGGTATTGGATTTGTAAAAAACAAATACATTGGAAGAAGCTTTATTAAACCTACTCAGGAAGAAAGAAACACTACAGTCAAAATTAAATTAAACGTAATTAAGGAAACAATTGAAAACAAAAGAGTCATCCTAATTGATGACTCTATCGTAAGAGGTACAACAAGTGCCCACATCATTAAACTATTAAAGGATAATGGAGCAAAGGAGGTTCATCTTAGAATCTCATCTCCTGCATTCAAGCATCCTTGTTATTTTGGAACAGATATTGATTCAGAGGAAAACCTAATCGCTTGTAAATATAATACAGTAGAGGAAATTGCCAAAGTAATTGGGGCTGATTCTCTAGCCTATCTTACAATTGATGGGGCACATAAGCTAGCCCCAGATTCAAAGTGTGGCTTTTGTGATGGTTGCTTTTCTGGTATCTATCCTATAGAAATACCAAAGGATTCTTCTAAAAACAAATTTGAAGAGAAAATAAGGGAAAAGGCATGCTAAGCATGCCCTTTTTACTTCTCTTCTTTTTTTCTTTGATAGTACTTATCAATCTTTTCTTTCATATTATCTGGCATAGTCTTCTCAATTGGGAAGCATTTTGCATTAGCCCATCTATCTAACACCTTGACAATAAAGTCCATAGTTTTCAAGAAATTAGGCTCACTCAATCTTTCAATTACGTCATCATGACTATGAATAATTGCTCCATTTGGATTTGATAATCTTGCAAATGAAATTGCAGGTATGCCTGCATCAGCAAATGGTGTTGAATCTGAAGAATAAACATCTTGATATACATGTAGTGGAAATCCTTCTTCCTTATACATGAAATTCAAATAATTAACAATAGACATATCACCTGTTACACAGGCAATATCTCTACCTAATGTTGCTGCTACCATATCAATATTAATATTTAAAATTACCTTATTCTTAACCTCATCCTCATGTGCCTTAACATATGCCTTAGACCCTAAAAGGCCCATTTCTTCTGCGCCACACCAAATGAATCTTAATGTTCTTTTGGGCTTATGATTTAAGAAATATTCATAAAAGTGTAGTAATGAAATGACACCTGTACCATTATCATAGGCACCCTTAGAATAGCTTACAGAATCATAGTGTGCAGTTAATGTAATTATCTCATCAGGAAATTCAGTACCTAAAATAGTGGATACTACATTATGAGATTTAATTTTATCATCCTCACATTTTAAAACAATTGTAGCCTTTTTAGGTTCCTTTTCTAATATTTTTTCAGCATCACGGGTCTTAATCATTACAGTAGGAATTTGACCTATAGAATAATCTAATTCTCTAGTTAAATAAGGATCTAAATCAACTTCACTACTTTTTTTATATACACTACCAGTAGTAAGAATAAAACCTAATGCCTTATCAGTTACTGCCTTTTCATAAAGCTGATGTGGTACACGCTTTGTGTTTGATAGGATAATCTTATCCTTAAGATTAATAATATTTGCAGCCTCTAATTGATCTGCATAATAAAAATCTCCTGTGACTCCCTCATCTTCTGTGCAACCACTATAGCCAGAGCCTGCACACTCAATTTCATGCCCATCTACAGTAAGTGTAGATACAATAACTTTCGAATGGTCAACCTCAAATTCCTCAAATGAGGCTAAACCACCAAGACGTTTTACCTCATCTTTTATCTGATTTGCAGCCTTTAGCTCAGCATCAGATCCAGCAGTTCTAACATAATAGATTTCCTTTAAAAATTTAAATGCATGATATTTCATTTTCTTCTCCTATAATATTCTTTAATGCCATATATTCTCTATAATATAGTCCCTTAGTCATTCCAGTTTTTTCACCATATTTAGAAAAGATATCTATGGCTTTATCTAAATCTAACCAAACAGGCTCTAAGCCTCCTTCTAATTCATGAGGTGTTAGATTTCTTTTTGCTTTAGATATAATTTTAGCTAAAAAATATCTGTTCACATATTTTTCTAATCCATAATACTCATCAATTTGTAATACACAATTAGATGGTTCAATCACGTTTCCTGTTTCTTCTATTAATTCTCTTTTAACACACTCAAAATCATTCTCATTATCCTCAAGGCCACCACCTGGTAGCATATAGATATCATTTTTCATCTCACAGGATAATAATATCTTATTATCTTCAATAATTACAGCCCTACAAGCAGCTCTTTCTAGATTATAGCCTCCTTGATAATTAGTGCCTATAATCTTTAAAACTTTATAGTTTCCCATAAACCCCTCCATATCCTATTATACTACATAATTCTTTTAATTTTTCTTATAGATACCTTGTGTAAATAGCTTTTTAAAGCCTATAGACGAATATAAATGATAGGATATTGGATTATTAATATCTACATTTAATGTAGCAATAAAGCCCATATCAATAAAATCTAGGCCATTATCATAATTAGTAATCATAATTATCCCTCTTTAATATACCAACAATTTTGTATATTGTATCTATTTAAGCATAACATTTATTTAAATGCAGTATAATAGAGGTTACGTCCCGTAACCTCTATCATTTTAATATATTGTAAGATTCTTTCCTAATTCTTTTCCCTTATATAGCATCTTATCCGCTTTTTCTATCCAGCTATCTAAATCATCATTTTCTTGGTAGGATGCTATACCTATAGTGATAGTCGAATGTAATTCCTTATTATCATAAACAAAGGAATACTCTTCTACTTTCTTTCTAATCATATCAATCTTATGATAAGTATCCTCTAGATTATTTTCAATCTTCGCAATGATGACAAATTCTTCTCCACCCCATCTAGATACAAAATCATTTAAAGAATTATTTTTTGCAATGTTTGCGACTTCCTTTAGGATATAATCTCCACATAAATGACCATTAATATCATTAAATAACTTAAACCCATCAATATCAAAAATAGCTAAAACATAATTAGATTTTTGATTATCTAATCTTTCAAAATAAGAAGTCAATGCCTTTCTATTGGGTATTTGAGTTAGCTTATCTGTTTCTGATTCCTTAGTAACAATCACCTCAAGCCTAAATACATATCGTAATAGTATTGCCAAAAATCCTACACAGAATATAAACACAACAATGGAATGTCCTAAGTAAAATACCATATTTAAATAATCAGGTAAAACTAATACTGGCTCTGTATATTTACAATAAAAATATAAGAAAATATAATCTGCAGCAAAGAATAAAGATACATAAACTGGATTAATAATTAATCTTTTTTCCTTTAAAAAATACTTGGTCACAAATGCTAAAGTACATAGACCTATCAAACATAATTGAAAGCCTGCATTATAGCCTCCAAGCATTGTAGATGCAGTCATAAATGCTGCTATTTCGATTCCACAAAATAATGTAAATATCTCATACTTTTTCTTATGAATAATGATAAAAAATACAATATAAATTACTGCGCTTGCCATATTCATAAACACGAATGTATAAATGCCTGCTAACAATGCCAAGAACAAATATAGGATATGAATTAACACAAATAATATATTAGAAATAAAACAAACACGATGTACCAGTCTATCAAAGGTTTCCCCTTGCCTCATACTAACACCTCCAAATATAAAAAATAAGAATCGTCCCCTATATTTTTATTAAACCATATTTTTACATATATTTATATGCTTTTAAGACAAATTATGCTTTTATTGTACAAAAAAATGAATAAAAGCCCTGTTTTTGGGGCTTTATCACAATATAAATATTAACATCACTCAATATGTATCCAATATCTTTTAATATCTTCTCCATCTACATTTATAGTAGATTCATAAATGCCACCATTATATTTAATAACTCTTTAGAAAATATTATGTCAAAAAATTTGAATAATAGAAGATTTAGCAAATGCACATATTTCTTCTACTTTTAGTGATGTTTTAAATTATTGGGCCAAAAACAAATTTAAAGAATCACCAAAAGCAATCGCAAAATATTTCATATATTTAGCTAAGGAAGCATTTATAATTGATTAAAGTTATATTAATAACTTCCAAAATATGATATAATCAAAAAGAAATAAAAGGAAGTTGTATAATATGATATATAATTATGTTAAATTACAACTTAATAAAAAAAATTTAGCTCCATCGCTTAAATAGCGGTGGAGTTTTCTTTTTGAGAAAAATAGGAGGATAATTATATGAATAATCAAGAAAAGAAATATGAATTGATAAAATTTGAAGATGGAGAATTTAGCTTAGATGTGAATGTATCGCCTGATGAGGAGACTGTATGGTTAACACAAAAAGATTTAACATTATTATTTAATGTAGATAAGTCTAGAATTTCACGACACATTAAGAATATATTAGATGAAGGTGAATTGGATTTTTCAGTTGTTGC
>Ga0247610_10001003_pt1 | contig 36422 bp, 33 predicted proteins | sample 174DNAGHGhighgp2_FD_193483 | JGI IMG/M metagenome (GOLD analysis project Ga0247610, IMG submission 193483) | Sheep rumen microbial communities from Palmerston North, Manawatu-Wanganui, New Zealand - 1742 DNA GHGhigh gp2 | ecosystem: Host-associated > Mammals > Digestive system > Stomach > Rumen...
CATCCGGTACTACAACAACGAACGTATAAAACTAAAATTGAAAATGAGCCCGGTACAATACCGAACTCACTTTCAAAATCAAGTCAAATAGATTTAATAATCCGTCCAACTTTTTGGGGTCACCTCAAACTGAAAGACGGTGCAAAGATAGTGTCAAAACCCCTTTTAGTGTTCCTTGGAAAGTGAAAATTTTGTCAAAAAATCGTATTTTTTCCGTTTTTTCGCTTCCTCGTAGAACCATTTTAGGATTTTTATTACCCGTTTGGTAGTGATGCCATGCTTCGTAGCCACTTGCATTCGCGCTTCGTAAGCGGAAACGCCTTTGTCTCGCGCAACAAAGTAGTCATCTACCACAGCCTGATTCCTAACTTCGATCTCATGCCGTTTCTTCGACATTCGAAACTCATTCGGGTCTCGTACCAAATACGGTACGTCATATAAAGGATAGTCTGCCATATTTTTTCTTCGTTTATTAGTCCCGCATTGAATGCGGGTTTCTATGTCCATTGCCCCGGATATCATCCGGCTTTTACATAAATCACTTTCTGTCCTGTTGGATTTGCCATTTTCCAACCGTCGCGCTCTTCCGTCGTGCCGTATTTCGCGTAATAATCCGCGTACGACATGATTCGTTGCCGCTTGCGAGGTGGATAGGCATTGTCGTAAATGGCATAATACGGATTTTCGCTTACGAACTCGCCTGCCGCCAACTTGTCACGGATCGTGCGGTAGATAGCCCTTTGTTTCTCCAAATCAAAGCTATCCCATAGCCGCCTGCAAACCCCCATGCGCCGACAGAATTCCCCTTGCGGAGCCAGTAATTGCCATATCCATCCAAAAGAATCCATAAAACTTTTTACAACCCGCCTGCCTGCCATACACCCGCCTTTGGTAGTATACACTATGCAGATATAAGGCAGGCAAGCGTTTTTTCTTTTTATTCTTTTTGCTTACTTTTTCTTTTTGTTCTTTATTCGGCATCTGTCAATATATCCGGACGATGCCATCGTCCGCTCTAATCGACACAAACCACCGTGAACTCCACGCTATCCGCTTCGATGTTCGGGTGCGTCTCTGGGAATGCATCTTTAATCGCCTTCAGCGCTTTGGTGATTGCCGCCGATTTAGCTTTCAGCACTTGTTGCTCTGCGGTCTTCTGCCGGAACGCCACACCCTCTGCCATCGTGTATTTCTGCGGTTTGCCGACGAAGTCGAAACTCTCCGCGCGTCGTAACTCAAAGTGGTGTCCGTCAAAGAGGAACTTGCCTTTTTCCTCTCCGTTCTGCTCGATGGCGCACGCTTTCGCGTCCTCCACCGCCGCCGTTTCGAGTTCTTCGATACGCGTATTTGCCGACGCAATGAGTTGCCGCAAAGCACGTGTCTCCTCCAATGCACTTGCACCTAATACTTCCGTTGTCTTGATTGCCTCCATGAGGGCTTGATTCATTTCTATTGCTTTCATAATCTTTCTATGTTTTTGTGCGGGATACCATCCCGCGAGTTTCGTTAATTATCCCGAATAGTATTCGGTTTCTTTGTTGTTTGTCCCGACATCTGATGTCGGCCTGCACGTGGCTGTCAAGTTCTCGGGGCTAATCCCCCGAGTTCTCACTCCCCCTCGTACACATCCCCTGCGACATTATACGCATTGAACAGCGCAAGCAGTTCCTCCGGCTTCATATTCTTCGGGTCTTTGCTTGGGTCATGGTCTTGCCGCGCCACCATCCGTCGTGCCCGCAGTATCACCGCCCGTTTGCGGTTCTCTGCCACGCTCACGATCTGAATGTTTTGCAGCGTCCAATCAAGGATATTCCCGTTGATATGATCCACTTCCCAACCTGCCGGAATAGGACCTAACCAAGCCAGCGCCATCAACTTATGCGCTGCGTAGTTCTTTCGGGCATGACCCAAATGCGGATACCGTTCGCCGGAGTGACAACCGTTTGCTTGCCGTCTGCCGTAAGCCGGATGACCCTTCAGCCCTGACACCGTACGGCGTTTCCATACTCCGTCCTTGGTCAGTGCGAACACCAACCCGCTTTGCGTCAACCAGAACGGTGTCTGTGCCGCGTGTGCGACGATGGTACCGTTACTTAACTCTCTCGTCTCGGGGGTAAATCCCTCACGGGGAAACCCATAAAATTCTTTTGTTGCCATTTTAATACTATTTTAATGGTTACTAAAATGGCTGGCGCCAGCCGTTAGCTGTTTTGGAGTTCCTGTCGTGTGAGCGATCAGCGAACTAAGAAATTTCGCTGCAAAAGTACAATGAGTGCGTAAGGCACTTTGACGATGCTTTACGATGGTTGACGTTGCTTTACGATAATTGACGATAATGTGCTTATTCGAGGAATATCTGGTACTTTTCGCAGAGGTATTGCACTGCGCATGGAGGTAGCATTTTTGCGTTTCTGGATACTCCCATTAGTTCTAAGATGTCTTGATCGGTTAATGTCCAGTTGTAGAATGTTTGTCGCGATACTCCGGCAGCGTCTGCCAGCTCGCATTTGTACATCGATTTATATTTCATGGTGTTTGAATTATAGGCAAAAAAAAATCGCCTGCGTTTGCAGACGATTTGAAAAGAATAGGGTGGTGTCTATGCCTCACTCGGCATTTCCAACGGAGGAAGGATGATATCTCCGGATGGAGTTTGTTGGAGGAACATGATATAGTATATAGGCATGTACCATATACCATTCTCTTCATATACCTTGGGCTCGTTGGAGAAGACGATAGCCTGATGGATATTGTATTCTTTCTCCTCCAAGAACTTCGTCAAGGCGCTATGCTCCGTGTAATCCTTACCGGACTTAACCTCAATAGGCAAGACTTGCACCGTATTGGTATCGTTGATGAGATAGTCCACTTCGCCCTTTTTCTTGTTGTCGTAGTAATACAACTTAAAACCGTGTGCGCGTAGCTCCTGTGCAACTACCGATTCATAGACCGAACCAAGATTGACACTCCTCTGATCCAGCAGGATGGCATTGATATTGATGTTGTATAGCAGATAGGTCAGCAATCCGACATCATTGAGGTATAGTTTCATCAAGTTTTTGGAACTGGATTCTGCCAACGGGTATTTGGGTTGACTGACAGCCTTCACATCCAAGGTAATGCCGGATTCGATGAGGTATTCAAACTCATCCTGATAATTGGTAAAACGCTTGCCTTTCTTTTCTTCGATATCCTGATAGACAATACGTTTTTTCTTGTTTTCCAGTTGACTCGGAATCATATCGTAGATGCGCTTAATCATCAACTTACGCTCTTGGTCATATTGCGAGGCATCGGTACGATAGAGTTCGTGGATGTACTTATGGATACTCCTTACTTCGTGGATATTGCGGGTCGGTAGAAACTTATTGATGGCCTCTGGCAGTCCTCCTACCAATAGATAGTATTTGAATAGTTGCAGCATATATCGATGCAGACCTTCTGGAAGTGGCTGCTTATCCAAGAAATGTTGTTTCATTTCGTTGATAGGTTCCGGCTGTACACCCATTGCCCAAAGGAACTCCTCAAAGTCCAATGGATACATGGTCTCAATTGCCACACTTCCGATAGGCACCGAAGGTGTCTCGTACAGCGCAATACCTAATTGCGAACCGGAGGCAATGAAATGATATTTGCCGTCTTCACGCAAGAACTTGAGCATGGTTAGAAGATGCGGATACGCCTGAATCTCATCCAGGAATATCAGCGTGTCAGACTTATCTCCTAACTTTGTGTTGGCAATTGCACCTATCTGCAAATACATATCTTCAGTACTGCGCACATTGGCAAAGATAGCCTGATTGTTTTTATCGTCTTGCAGGTTAATCTCCACGTAGTGATGGTATAACTTCTTACCCACATAGCGGATAAGATACGACTTGCCGATTTGACGAGCACCGTTGACCAATAGAATCTTATTGGTGTTTTTTGTCAGATAATACTCCAGAACGGATGTAAATTTACGCTGTAACATAACTAGCATTTTCAAAATCCGTTGCAAAGGTACAAAAAATCATTGACATACGCAAATATTTTACACTTATTCTGCTATTTTTTATGCAAAAATATACACTTATTCCATTTTATATTCTATAAATTGATACACTTATTCTGTCATTTATTCCATAAATTTGCGGCTCATTTTTGTCATTTTTACGATTATTTGGTATCGCCCTCATCATCGTTTGTTGCCGGGAATGATATTCCGCTTTTCCCCCATTACTCTGTATGTTATGTGGCAATTCTTCTCATTTTCCCTCCAAAACTCACTTTCTCGAACGAATATCACTCAAAATCTTGTATATTTGCGAAAAAAGTAGTAACTTTGCACGCTTTTCGTGTGCAAAGCTAAAATAACACCCGGATATGGCAACTATACCAAACATACTGCAAACCATAGAACGCTACCGAGCCTTGGGCATCGACCAGCAGATTGACTACAAGAAATTCTACTTGTATTCGATCATCACGCACTCCACGGCCATCGAAGGTTCAACCGTCACAGAGATCGAGAACCAACTGCTTTTCGACGAAGGCATCACGGCTCCCGGTCGTACACTCCAGGAGCAGATGATGAACCTCGACCTCAAAGCGGCTTACGAGGAAGCGCAAAGGCTTGCTGATCGACACACGCCCTACAGCATTGATATGCTCTGCCGCCTGTCAGCGATTGTGATGAAGAACACCGGTAGCACGTACAACACGCCGCTTGGCTCGTTCTCCGCAGCAGAAGGCAAGTTGCGCAAAGTCAATGTCACAGCCGGTTTCGGCGGACGCTCTTATTTGGCGCATGAGAAGGTGCCACAAGCTTTGTCGGACTTCTGCCGTTGGCTCAATACCGAACGCGCTGCTTTGCCGAAGAATGACACTCTCGCAGCCTATCGTCTCTCGTTTGTGGCGCACTTCCGCCTCGTCTCTATCCATCCTTGGGCAGACGGTAACGGACGTATGTCGCGTCTTGTGATGAACATGCTCCAGTTTGAGTTTGGCCTCATCCCGACCAAGGTGCTCAAAGAGCAGAAAGCCGAGTATATCCAAGCACTCAACGACACGCGCGACAAGCAAGACGTGTCAATCTTCCCTTCTGTCATGTTGCGTCTGCATAATACCAACCTGCAAGCCGAGATAGATGCCTTTGTGGCAAGCCAAGAGGCAGGTGTCCCTCAAGGTGTCCTTCAAGATGTCCTTCAAGGTATCCCTCAAGACATTACTGCGCTCATTAAGCAGAATCCGAAGATCACGCGTGAGGAATTGGCGGCATTATTGCATGTGAGTGTTAAGACTATCGGTCGCCGTCTTGCTAAATTGCCACATATCAAATATGTTGGCAGCGGCTATAGCGGTCATTGGGAGATAATAGACAAGGACGAAAAATAGATTTGGAACACACGTCTCACAAATTGAAAACTGCTACACCCCGTAGCAGTTTTTTCTTTCTCCCATTGATTTGGGATATCTCCCGTTTTCTTCTCATTTTCCCTCCAAAACTCACTTTCTCGAACGAATGTCGCTCGAAAACTTGCATATGTGCGAAAAAAGTAGTACCTTTGCGCGATTTCCGCGCAGAGTGGAAAATAGCAATAGAATATCAAGTAACCACTATGGCGAATACAGATAACAAAACAACATCACAGGAATTGTACAACTTCATATTTGAGGCGTGCAATATACTCCGTGGTCCGGTAAGTCAGGATAATTTCAAGGACTACATTACTCCTCTCCTCTATTACAAGCGCATCAGCGATGTGTATGATGAGGAGACGGAAGAGGCATTGGAGTTGAGCGGCGGCGATACGGAGTTTGCGGCACTACCGGAACAACACCGTTTTGACATTCCGGACGGATGTCATTGGCAGGACGTGCGGGAAAGGACGGAGAATGTGGGAGCTGCGTTGGTGGGTGCGATGCGGCAGATAGAGTTGGCGAATCCGGATACGCTGTATGGCGTGCTCAGTATCTTCTCTGCGCAGAAATGGACGGACAAGCGCGTGCTGTCCGATGAGCGTATCAGCAATCTGATAGAGCACATGTCCAAGATCAAGTTGGGTAACAGGAATTATTCCAATGACCTTATGGGCGATGCATATGAGATCATGCTCAAGAAGTTTGCCGATGACAGCAAAGCACAAGCGGGAGAGTTCTACACGGCTCGTCCTGTGGTGAAGTTGTTAGTTCAGATCCTTGATCCTAAACCGGGAGAGTCCGTTTATGATCCTGCGTGTGGAAGTGGCGGTATGTTGATTGAGTCGGTTCGTCACATGAAGAATGATAGCCTTTGTTGCGGAAACATCTTCGGTCAAGAGAAGAACGTGACGAATGCGGCGATAGCCAAGATGAACTTGTTCCTGCACGGCGCAAGTGATTTCAATATCCTGCAAGGCGATACGCTCCGTGAGCCGAAGATTTTGCAGGGAGGAACGGTAGCGAAGTTTGATTGCGTGATCGCTAATCCGCCTTTCTCGCTCAAACGATGGGGAGAGACAGAATGGCGGAATGACAAATATGGTCGCAATATATGGGGGACGCCGAGCGATAAGGTGGGAGCCGATTTCGCATGGATTCAGCACATGGTTCAATCCATGAAGCCGGGAACAGGACGCATGGCGGTAGTGATGCCGCAGGGTGTGTTGTTCCGCGGGAATGAAGAAGGCGAGATGCGTAAGAAGATGGTTCTGACGGATATGTTAGAGGCGGTTATTACGTTGGGAGAAAAACTCTTCTTCGGGACAGGTCTGTCGCCGTGTATATTGATTTTCCGTCGCGTGAAGCCGCAAGACCATTCTTCGCGTGTGCTGATGGTGGATGCGTCAAAGATTCTAACCGTCAAACGTGCGCAGAACGAACTGAGTCCGGAGAATGTGCAAGAGATCTATCAACACTATCTGGATTATGCGGATAAGGAAGATATCTCGCGGGTGGTAACCCTTCAAGAGATAGAGGAGAAAGATTTTGTACTGGCTCCGAACCGCTATGTACACTATCACCAAGAGGAGCAAGAGAGTTATGAGTCTGTCAAGGCGCGTTTTGATGCAGCAGTTAAGGCTGTACGTGAGGCAGAAGAAGCATTTAACCGTTTAATGGCGCAATAAGTATGGCAAAGATTACTATAGAAGATTTGAAATCGTTTCTGTGGTCGGCAGCAGAAGATTTGCGCGGACAGATAGACGCAGCGGGATATAAGGAATATATCTTCCCATTGTTGTTCTTCAAACGCATCAGCGATGTGTACGACGAGCAATATGCGGCTTTTGTGGCAGAAGGCGGAGAAGAATACGCGCAGATGCAGGCAGATGAGTTAGCTATCCGTATTCCGGCAGGGCAACACTGGCAAGATGTGCGTGAAGTGACGGAAGATGTGGGTCAGCGGTTAGTGGAAGCGTTTATTGCTATCGAGCAAGCTAATCCTGCACGAGAAGCGGACGGACGCATGGTGGGTGGATTAGACGGGATCTTCGGTCCGAAAGACGGATGGACGAATAAGAACAAGATGCCGGACGCGATAATTACGTCGATTATTGAGAATTTCTCCCGTTATAATCTGTCTTTGGCTAATTGTCCGGCAGACGAAATGGGACAAGCGTACGAGTATTTAGTGGGTAAGTTTGCCGACGATGCAGGCAATACCGCGCAGGAGTTCTATACCAACCGTACGGTTGTAGAACTGATGGCAGAGATCTTACAACCTCAACCGAACGAGAGTATCTATGATCCAACATGCGGAAGTGGCGGTATGTTGGTAAAGAGTTTGGATTACTTGCGCAATCATGGCAAGGAATGGCAAGGTGTGCAGGTGTTCGGTCAAGAGGTAAACGGTTTGACCTCTTCTATTGCGCGAATGAACTTGTATCTGAATGGCGTAGAAGATTTCTCGATTGCTTGTGGCGACACGTTGCGTAATCCTGCCTTTATCGACGGGAGCCGTTTGCGTACGTTCGATATGGTTTTGGCTAATCCGCCTTATTCGATTAAGGAATGGGATCGTGCCGCCTTTGAGCATGATAAGTGGGGAAGAAATTTCCTCGGCACTCCGCCGCAAGGACGAGCCGATTATGCATTTATACAGCATATTCTTAAATCCATGAATGAGACGACAGGTCGTTGCGCAATTCTGCTGCCTCATGGGGTTTTAGCAAGAGATGAAGAAAATGAGATTAGACAAAAGTTTGTTGATTCAGATTTGTTGGATTGTATTGTTGGAATAGGAAGAAACCTTTTCTATAACTCTCCAATGGAAGCCTGTGTTATGATTTGTCGAACAAACAAACCAAAGCATAAACAAGGCAAGGTGTTATTCATAGATGCAAGGGACTTGGTAACAAGAAAGAATAGTGAGAGTTATTTAGAACCAGCACATATCCAGAAAATCGCAGAAACTTATAGTTCTTATTCTTGTAATGAAGGTTTCTCAAATATAGTAGATTTAGAAACTATCCGAAAGAACAATTGTATGTTATCGGTAGCTCTGTACGTACAGAAAGCAGTTTCTAATGACTACAACATTTCTTCTAATTTGCAAAAGTATCAAGACGGATTAGATGATTTGCATCAACAAATTAGCAACCTTCAAAAATTGTTTTAACTATGAAACTATCAGATGTTGTAAATAGAATCAACGGGAACGTAGATAGATTTACCACCGACTTAGAGTATTATGTTGGTGGAGAGCATTTTGATTCAAATGAATTAGCAGTAACTCGCAAAGGTATGCTTAAAGAGAATCTTAATGTTCTTGGCTTTAAGTTTCATTTTGCTTTTCAAAAAAGAGATGTTCTTTTTATGGCAAGGAATCCTCATCTTAGAAAGGCAGGAATGGTAATGTTTGACGGTTTGTGTTCTGATGCCACGTATATTTTGCGTTCGAAAGATGAGAATGTCTTGCTGCAAGAATATCTTGCTCTTCAGCTGCAAAGTGATCATTTCTGGAATTATTGTGAAAGTCATAAGGTCGGTAGTGTGAACTTTGCAAATAACTGGACTTCAATCGCTAATTACGAATTTGACCTTCCGTCGATAGAGGAGCAGAAGGTGTTGGCGGATAAATTGTGGGCGGCATATAAGGTAAAAGAATCGTATCGGCAACTGCTCTCCACCACCGACGAAATGCTCAAAGCTAAATTCCAAGAGATGTTTGGAAATGCAGATTTCCCTAAGAAAAAAATATCTGATTTACTAGCAGATAATTTTTCTGGCGAATGGGGAGAAGATGACGTTGATAATTTAGGAACCCTTGTTATTAAGACGAATAACTTTAATAATGATGGCTCTATTGATTTTACACAACTGATTACTCGTAATATTGATGCTAAACGAGTTGAACGCAAACGATTGAAGTCAGGAGATATTTTATTGGAGCGCTCTGGTGGAACGAAAGATAATCCTGTAGGGCGTGTGGTGTACTTTGATAAAGAAGGGACGTTTGTTACCAACAATTTTGTGCAGACTTTGAGGACTTCTGAGATTGTTAATTCCAAGTATCTTTTCTATTCTTTGTATATTTTCTATAATACGCAAAAAATGGAGATACGCAGATTAGGTCACCAAACAAGCGGAATACAGAATCTTGATTTTCACAAATTTGTAGATAGAGAAGTAAAACTTCCTCCGATGGAATTGCAGCAACAATTTGCAGAGATAGCGACGCAAGCCGAAGCAACGAAAGCCTCTTTGCGTGCGTCGATAGAGGCGATAGACAGAGTGATACGAAGTTTGATCAATCAATAAGTCTCGGTTTAACGTCGGCTGAATATCGCGGAAATAACCCGGTAATTACGCGGTAATAACCCGCTAATCACCCGCTTTTGACAGCTAAAAGGATAATAAAAGATTAGCAAAAGAATACTAAAAGACAGAATATGGCAAATAAAGCTTTACAAGAATCGCAGTTTGAACAGATGTTGATTGCTTCCGCTGAGAAATGCGGATGGCGGTACTTGCCGGCAGATGAGATTGAACGAGAGATGAACGACGTGCTTGTCGCTCCGTGGCTGAAAGAAGCACTCGTTAACCTTAATCAGATTACAGCTGAGCAAGCCGAACAAGTGATATACAAACTGCGGACATTGCTGATTTCCGTTCCGCAAGAACAGCTTGTGCAGAACAATAACAAGTTCCGCAAGATGCTTTTTGAGGAGAACTCATATCCTTTTGGCGAGGACGGACAAAACATCAACATCCGTTTCTTTGACGAGCAGAACATGGATAACAACTACTGCGTGGTGACCAACCAGTGGATGTATCCGCGTGCGAGCAAGGACGGCGGAAAACGGCTGGATTTGGTGTTCATCATCAATGGTATTCCGGTGGTGGTCGGCGAAGTGAAGAATCCATTCCGCCAGGACACTAACTGGGGACAAGCGGCACAAGATATTGTCAGTTACCAGAAGTCCATCACAGAGATGTTCGTGCCAAATATCCTGAACTTTGCGTGCGATGGTCATGATTTCCGTTATGGCGGCATCGGTCTGCCTGCGGAGAAATGGGGACCTTGGTTTGATACAGAGGATCGTGACCATTCGAATCTGAAGGCTTTGTTGGCGTGCTATGAGCATCTGATGACTCCTGCGCGGTTGTGGGATATTTACCGCTATTATTCGGTCTTTACAGCCGATACGCAAGGACGTGCGATCAAGGTCGTTTGCCGTTACCAGCAGTACTTAGGCGGCGATGCGATTGTGCAACGTGTACTTTCGACGACGCGGAAAAAAGATGGTCCGCGGTCAGGTCTGATCTGGCATTTCCAAGGTAGCGGTAAGTCATGGCTGATGGTGTTTGTGGCTCAGAAGCTGCGCAAGCTGAATGAGTTGCACGCTCCGACGGTAGTGATTGTGGATGACCGTATTGATTTGGAGGACCAGATAACCGGCGATTTCACGCGTGCGGAAGTGCCGAACTTGGAATCCGCCGGTTCAAAAGAGGCATTGGAGCAATTCTTCGAGCAAGACCAGCGGAAGATATTGATTACAACGATATTCAAATTCGGCGATGTGTCGAAAGTGCTATCCGAGCGCGATAACATCATCGTCCTCGTAGATGAGGCACACCGTACACAGGAGAAAGAATTAGGCGCTAAGATGCGGCGCGCGCTGCCAAATGCGTTCTTCTTCGGTCTGACCGGAACGCCGATCAACAAACGCGAACATAACACGTTTGCGACCTTCGGTTCGGAGGAAGACAAGAACGGGTACCTGAGCAAATATACATTCCAGAACTCGGTGGATGATGGCGCTACGTTGCAACTCAATTTTCAAACCGTTCCTGTGACGATGCATCTGAATGAGAAGCAGTTGCAGGAAGAGTTTGACAAGTTGACCGATGAGATAGACGAGGAGCAGCGTAATCAGTTAGTGCGGAGGACATCGGTGGAGGCGTTCTTCACGTCCGACGCGCGTGTGCAAGAGGTGTGCCGGTACATCGTGAAGCATTTCCGCGAGACGGTAGAGCCATCCGGCATGAAAGCGCAAGTGGTGGTATATAACCGCGAGTGCTGCGTCAAATACAAGAAAGCTATCGACGCGTTGCTTGGTCGTGAGGATGAGACCGTCATCGTCATGCATACCGATGGAGACAAGGCTGACGATTACAAACAATACCAACTCTCGCGCGACGAGCAGAAACGTGTGCTGGATCAGTTCCGCGACCCGCTGTCACCGCTTAAGTTCGTGATCGTCACCAGCAAATTGCTGACGGGATTTGATGCACCTATTCTGCAATGTATGTACCTCGACAAGCCGATGAAAGATCATACACTTTTGCAGGCTATCTGTCGTACCAACCGCAAGTATACGCACGACAAACTGAATGGTTTGATTGTGGATTTTGTGGGCGTGTTTGACAATGTGGCTAAATCGCTTGCCTTCGACGAGGAGACAATCAAAACCGTGATCAAGAATATAGATGAGATACGGGCGATGATACCGTCGTTCATGGACGAGTGTCTGCGTTTCTTCCCTGGTGTGGACCGTACTTTAGGCAACTGGGAAGGATTGCAGGCAGCGCAACAATGTCTCAAAGAGGAGCCCGTCAAGACGGATTTTGCGAAGCATTTTGCGCGTTTGAGCCGTGCTTGGGAAATAGTGAGCCCCGACAAATCGCTGGATCAATACCAAGCCGATTATTCATGGATGGCAGGCGTTTATCAGAGTATCCGTCCGGTGACGAGCGGGCCATCGCTCATCTGGACACTGCTGGGCGCCAAGACCATTGAGATCATCCATAACAGCATCGACTCCATCAATATTGGTACGCCGTTAGAGGATCTTGTGGTGAACGCGGATATCATCGACCAGGCGATCACCGAGGCCGAGGCAAAGAAACGCACGATTGAGTTGGAGCAAGTGCTGCGTCTGCGGCTACAGACCCATTCCGGCGATATTAACTACAAGCCGTTTGTGGAGAAACTGGAGGAGTTGCGCGAGCGAATGGAGCAGAGTTTGGAGACGAGTATAGATTTCCTCAAACAGCTGCTTGAACTGGCGAAAGATTTGTTGAAAGCGGAGAAGAAAGTGGTGGACGATCCGATAGACCGCCGCCACCAAGCACGTGCTGCCCTGACCGAGCTTTTTGAGTCCATCCGGACGCCGGAGACGCCGATCATCGTGGAGAATGTGGTGAATGATATCGACAAGGAGATTGTGGCGATTGTGCGGAAGTTCAGCGATGCCTTCAAGTCCGTCACCGCCCAACGCGAAATCAAGCAGAAACTGCGAACGATTCTATGGATCAAGTACGGACTGAAGGATCAGGAGGTATTCGACAAGGCGTACTCGTATATTGAGCAGTATTATTAAGGCATGAACAGACTTGTTCTTATAGGAAACGGTTTCGACTTAGCGCATGGTTTAAAAACAAGCTATGCGGACTTTATTGATTGGTACTGGGCAAAACGATATAAAGAATTACTCGAAACACATAATAATGTTTCGGAGGATTGCTTATTGACAATCCAATATCAAGAACGTAGTGCAATTAGTACATATATAGAGAACCAAGTACGTTATAATCTAATATTTCAAGGACTTACGACCAAAGGAAAGATTGACTGGATAATAGGCAATGTCGATGAATTCTACTCAAAACCTTCTCCTCTGTTTAAAAGAATCCTTTTAGGTCTTAATTCAAAAACATGGGGAGGTATAGAACAAGATTATTACGACATATTAAAAGAATATGCTTTCCGTGATCCCAATGTTTATCCAACTGAACCTCCTATTAAGGCACTTAACCAACAATTGCGTTTCTTACAACAATTGTTAGTTGAGTATCTACAAGACGAAGCACAAAAAAAGATTACCAAAATCCCCAGTATAGAGAAGGCTATATTTGCTCCGATAAACACTAAGGATGTATCTGTGTTCCAGTTGGAACAAATGAAAGAACATGTAACTTATTGGCTAAATGAAGGATATGATTATCTCCTTGACAAAGAACAACGTTTTGGCTTCGTGCCAAACGAACATATGGATGAACTTGAATTATATAAAGTTAAGCCATGGTCAAAAAAGCTTAATGATTATCCTCAATTAACAAGACTTCCCAATCGGATATTGCTATTGAATTTTAATTATACGCACACACCGCGTATGTATTTCCATAACGACGTAATGGATTATATTTCAATTCATGGTAATTTAGAGGCCCCCAAAAGCGTTATCTTTGGCTATGGAGACGAATTGGATGATAAGTTCAAGGAACTGAAAGCGCACAAGAATAATGCGTGTTTGTCTCATGTGAAGTCTATCCGATATTTGGAAGCACCGAACTATAGACAGATGTTATCCTTTATAGAGTCAGAACCATTCCAAGTGCTCATCATGGGGCACTCGTGCGGCAATTCGGACAGGACTTTGCTGAATACTATATTTGAGCACCCGAATTGTGTATCCATCAAGCCATATTACTACATAACCGATAAAGAGAAAGGCACGGATAACTATACAGAGTTAGTTCAACACATCAGTCGTAATTTTACGGATATGAAATTGATGCGTGATAGAGTAGTGAACAAGACACAATGCGAGCCGCTTGTAAAACCATAACCACCCCCATGACCCATTGTCCACATAATATCATTCTTGATTTTGGCGGCGTGCTGATGAAGCATGACAAGGCGGGGTCTCTGAAGAACCTTCGACAACTTATGTCAGATGAGGACATAACGAACGTGCTTGGCTTCGGGAATGACAAAGAAGATACCTTACGGGCACGGTTCGAAAGAGGGGCATGCGATACGCGAGATTTCTTGGAGCAGGTACTGCTCCTTTGTAAGCCAGGTACCACGGAGCAACAAGTGATAGACGCATGGAATAAGATACATGCCGGTATTCCGAATGAAGCATGGGAAATGATCAAGAAATGGCGCACCGAGGGTTGCCGCACCTATCTCATGTCGAACACAGACGCCGTTCATTGGCAGCATACCTTGTCGCTTTATCGGCAGCAAGTGGAGAGTCTGTTTGATGGCGTGTTCTTATCCTTTGAACTGGGGATGACAAAACCCTCTAAGACGTTCTTCTTGCATGTGGACAATGCGATTGACGATGGGCAGACGATCTTCGTAGATGACATGGAAGCCAACCGCCTTGCCGCACAACAATCCGTCGGCTGGCAGGCATGCGCAAGTATAGAAGAGCTAATCGTTCGAGCAAAGCGAGATAAGAACTAAAACAATAACCCATGACCCATTGCCCACATAACGATATCGGTTGTCCTTGCACGAAAGAAGGCTGTCCCCGATAAATATCTCCGCAGGAGATTAAATACCCAAATCAAAAATCTTGCAAAGTTTTTGATTTGAGAGGAGGAAGTGCGGCAACTCTCTTGAAGAACGAGGTTTTTCAACATGTTGCAAGCCACTTCCGACGAGCACACCATAAAGAACATGGCAAGAAACTCCCTGCCTGCTTGCGCGGCATAACCTGGCAAACTTAGTCTTTTTTACTTGAGTCTGGGTCTATCTTGTTCCTTTTTGTGCATCAAAAGGAACAAGCATCTCTCCTCAAGCATTTATCTTTTTTGCTCACCCATCTCTTAGCTTGTTCCTTTTTGTGCGTCAAAAGGAACAACCTTATTTGGCTATGCCGTTCATTCGCCCATTACTTTTTTGTATAAATCCAGACCTTTTTCTGTCAGCCGATATGTTTGTTCGGGCTTGTTGGGGGAGCCTGGGAAGGACATGGTCACGTAACCTTGTGCCACGGCCGGCTTAAGATAATTGTATATGAAGTTTCTTCTGCTTTGTTGTCTCAACCCCAAGTCAGCAACAATCTGGCGACGAGGTAATGAAGACTTTCCTATAACCTGAACCATCTTACGCACCCGCAGGTCAACTTCCGTTCTGACAAAAGGACGGTCTATGCTTTGTTTGTCGTCAACCATCCCGACACCCGTAAGATCCAATTGCACATGACAGGACTTTATGCCTTCATTCACATCGGCATAGTCACTACTTAAAAACACCTGATGCCCTGCCTTTTGCAAAGCTGCTACCACTTCCGGGACGAACTTCTTGTTCTCTCTGGTCTCTTTAATAAATATCTTCATGACCTTCTCTATCTGACTTGTTCCTTTTCATGTGCCAAAAGGAACAAGTTAAATCGGGTGCAAAGGTAGTGAAAATATTTGATATATGCAAGTTTTTTCAGAGAAAAAGAGTTAATGAATGAACGAATGAAAGGTTGAACGGATGAACGGAAGAACGGAAGAACGTTGAACGATTTAATGAGCACAAAAAAGACGAGCCGGAGCCCGTCTGGGGGGAACTATCCGGAATACCGGATGGTTGCTATATAATGGTAATGCACCGTTTGGAATCAAAGCCGTTGTGCTGCGGCTCGCCGTGGGAGAGATAGCCGAACTGGTTGGAGAGGATTTGCGTGTTACCGATCTTGGCATCTATATTGCGATGCGAGTGCCCGTAAATCCAATAATCTATACCCGAATTGGCAATATAGTTACCCAACTCCACCGTAAAAGCCCCGTTGATAGTGCTTCCCTTGAACTCGGGCGCAGTGCATAATTGTGTCGGTACATGGTGGGTGAGCACAATCTTTGTCCTTGCGCAACTATCTGCAACGGCCTGTCGGATAAACGCCAGACAACGATCATGCTCGGCATTGAAATTCTGTGCATTGAGGCGGTGACCTTCATATTTGATGCGGTAGAAATCACTCACTCCGCGCTCTACCAGATATTCGTTTTCCGGCTCGATCTTCGACCAAAGGGTAGAGACGATGATATCGGTTAAAGCGTCTTTGCTGTCAGCAATGAGACGGCCTTCGGCTGTCAGATGCAGGACTTTGTTGTAGTACGCTTTTACGTTTGGGCGGATGTCCAGACAATAGTTATCCGGCATGGTTGCCAAATCATAATAGCCGTAGAAATCATGGTTGCCGAGGCACACGATGACTTGCTTGTAATGGCGCGAAGCCCAATCCCAGAAATCGCCTTATAGGTCTCGCGTCCGGAATCGGGTAGGTCCAAATAAGCCGTATCACCGGCAATAAGCAGTATATCACCCGTCACTTCCAACGGATGAGCCGCTAACCATGCGCGGTTGTCCGGAAACTCCAGATGCAGGTCACTCACAAATTGGATCTTCATTGTCTTAGTATTTGTGCTATACGAGCCATGGCTCGACGGAATAATGAGTAATTGCGACTATCCGATACATCCAACATATCGTTCAATAGAGGGCTATCTTCGTTTTTTGATAGTTCCGATTCCAATAGTTGCGCGTAATAGGCTTTATGTTCATCTGACAAAATTTTCTTCAAGTCAGAAGCTATCCATTCCGCCCCTGCAACAACAACATCGAAATGCTCTGCATCGATATCTATTTCTGCCGGTAAGGCGTCATGTGAAAGTGCATAAGCGACATAGATATTTTGCAGGATAAAAACCATGTCAGTTGCGTCTTTTTTTGTACGAAGATGTCTATCCTGCCATGTGTCCAGTTTAATTAGAAACTGTCCGCTAAGTGAAGCAATCTTAAAAGTATAGTCTTCTTCAATCTGCACATTGTCAGCATATCGCATAACATCCTCAAAGCACCTAACTGACATAATTGGTGAACCTTCAGGAGGCCATGCAACCAACTCTTTCTCGGCGATGGTTCCAAACGGCACAATATCCACTTCAAACTTGTTCCTACCATCTACACCAAGATAGTAAAAACGTTGTTTTTCTTGTGCTTTGATAAAATGATTCTGCAAAAGCACTTGTGACAACTCCTCGTATTGTTCCCAATCATGCAGCGCAACGGCTACGTCCAAATCGAGTGTTCGGCGAGGTGTGTTTGCTACGTTCAATAGCCGTAGAGCAACGTCACGCGCAGAAGCCCCAACCACATATAATGGCAATTGCAGTTGATTGTAGCAATGGAATAAAGCTTGCAGCGTTTCCGCTAATAAATCATTCTGCAGATCATCTTTCCGTATCTTGTAATTCATCTCAAATCAGAGGTTTTAAGCGTTCTGCAACTTCTTGACAGCGATCATCATTGGTGGCTAATAAATCGGCATAAACAACGAGTAGAGGCGTACTGTTTTCTTTCCAAAAACGGTTATACACAAATATCTCACCTTGCGGATTGGGAATCATACGTCCGGTAGCAATGAGACCATTCGCGTTATCTGCCGTGTAAACATCCCATCGCTCCGGAAAAAGAAAATGATCCTGTAGTGCAGCTGCAGGTTCTCCTCCCCAACTTAATGTCTCCGGCAAAACAATATTCTGCCATTGATCACGTACTTGTTGGCTCAAGAAAGTAAAACGACAAAGCAAATATTTGGGTTTGAGAGTTGCATATGCCTCAGCCCAAAGATCAATCAATTGCGCGCGTTTCCGTAGAATACGGGTGTCATTGTCTTCAATTAAAAATCCTTCCTCTTGAAGATGTTGAAGCGCATTGTGAACGGAACCGATAGATAAACCTAAATCGGCAGCCATTTGCCTTATATTCTTGCTTAGATTCGTTTTGTCCTGCAAGAGATAAAAGGTGATAAATACTTCTGTTTTTCTCATATCACACGCATGTTTGTTTATTCTTATTGCTTTGTTCAATTATTTTTGAACATAAAATCATTTTTGAACAAATCCGCTGCAAAGGTACTGCTTTTTTTTGAATTATGCAAATTTATTTCCAATAATCATTCCGAATGATAAAAAAATCAGAGATTTTGAGTTGAACGAATGAACGTTTAACGAATTAACGAATTAATGAGCACAAAGCAGACGAGCCGAAGCCCGTCTGGTGGGAACTACTGTTCGCTGTTCGCGAACGGCGAACACTTGGACTTACCCCAAGATGTCTTTGTATTCGTTTGTGCGGGTGAGGAAGGCTTGTGCGTAGGAGCAGACAGGGATGATTTGGCGGTTGTTGGCGCGCGCAAAGTCCACTGCTGCAAGAACCATCTGACGCGCAATACCGCGTCCCTCAAAGCCTTCAAAGACGCGCGTGTGGTCAATGATCATCCGTTGTGAAGTGGGGCGTTGGTACGTCATTTCGCCTACTTGCATCGGCTCGGTACATGCTCCTTCTTCCGTGGCTCTCATCCATGCCTCAAAAACGCCGCTCTTCTCGGTCTCTTGGTGTTGAATAGTTATCATAGTTGCTTTGTTTTAGCAGTCATTTACGTTACCATCTCGTTAGCATTACGGATGTTTTAGTAGGATTTCCTTCCAGTTCCAGAAGTTTCTTTTTTATCTCCGTTCCGTATTCGTACCCGCCTATTTTGCCATGCGCGGCAATGACTCGGTGGCAGGGGATGATAAGGGCGATGGGATTAGCTCCCACGGCTTGTCCGACTGCTTGTGCGGAACGACAATCCACCATCTTAGCAATCTCTCCGTACGTCTTGGTCTGACCAAACCAGATGGTCAACAAAGCTGTCCAAACGCGCTTCTGGAAAGCGGTGCCTTGCGGGCCGAGTCGCGGCACATTACATGGTCGTTTGCCCGCAAAATAATCATCTAACCATTGGATGGTTTCCGCGATAATAGGTATCGTAGTAGTTGTTCCTTTTGGAGCCTCTTTGGAGGTGATTGAGGCTTGCTCGTTACTAAACCGCAGACTCGTTATTGCCTGACCGTCACTTTCGATGACGATAGGTCCCAGAGGTGAGGTATATGTGGTAGTAAAGGTTTTCATAGCAGACCGATAGTTTCGAACATCCGCCGATAGGCAGCGGCTTTCATGTCCAGCGATAGCGGGTAAGCGCGTGAGGAGGACGGCATTCTCCAAAAATGGAGAGTTCGTCCGGCAAAACTAGTTTCGATATATTCGCCGACTTTGGGTAGAACGCAATGAAGTGCCTCTGCTAATGTTTGTGCGGCTTTGCCGCCTGTGCAGCAGATGTCATGGCAGAGTGGTATTTGTTGCAACAGGGCAGCGATGTCGGTCCGCTCAACGATCTCCAAGTGTTCATCTGCCGCGTTGCCTTGCAGGCGAATGACGGCTTGTGCCGCGTCGAAGATGGCAATGCCTTTTGTTTCGCAGAAAGAGATGATTTCTTCGCGGTTGAACACCTTCTTACCTGCCTTTGTACTTGGCGCCTCAAAATGGGTCTTATCGCCAAAGAAAATCTGTCCCATGATTCGCCACATGTCGTTCTGCGGGTTAGGGTAGAAAAAATCCATACACCACCGCTCTTTTGGCGGCGGAAAACTGCCGAGCATCAGCAACTGTGCGTTCGGCGGCAGAAATGGCCGCAACGGATGATGCTCTATGTCTGGGTTTTGATATGGATATTGTGTTTCTGTCATTGTTGATTTAAAGTATTATTGTTGACTTGCTCCTTTTTTGCATTTATGGTTGCTTGTTATGAGAAAAAAGGAGCAAGCTGTGAGGTTGGGGTAGGGGGGCTACAAGATGTTCAAAAGGTTTTTGTTCAGGGTGACAGCTACGGTTTGCATGGTGGATTCCAGTTTGTCTTTGGTGAGGTTGCACGCCCAGATGACTATTACCTGCCAGCCGGCATTCATCAGTTCGTTGTAAATCCTTGTATCCCTAGTTCTATTCCTTTCTATCTTGTCTTGCCAGAAAGCGGTGTTGGTCTTTGGCAGGACGAACTGCTTGCAACCCTCGTGACCGTGCCAGAAACAACCGTTGACGAAGATAGCCGTTCTGTATTTGCGCATGACGATATCCGGCTTGCCCGGCACACTCTTGACGTTCAGCCTGTATCGATATCCATGTGCCCACAACCATTTCCGCACCGCTATTTCCGGCTTGGTCGCTTTGCTGCGTATATTCGACATGCAGCGATGGCGTTGTGCAGGTGTCAGGATATCGGGCATAATACTAATCTAATAGGACTGAATCCAGATCGCCGAAGGTGGTGTCTATAAACGTATATTCCTTCAGTTGGCGGACATCTATCTTGCGGAAATCATCAAACTGGCGATGGTGGAATTTCAGTGTGAAGGCGAGGCGCATATCATTGTCCGGATCGGTAGCTACTTGATGGGCTTCCCTGCTTGTGATTGTTCGCACCTTCGTTACCTCATACACATCGCGCACGCCTTTCTCTTTTAATATCGGCATAAAAAAGTGTAAGTCGTGTAAAGAAACTGACGTCGGGAAATGCGGGCCGGTATAGTATAGTTCCGCTGTGCCATTCTCAAAGGCTTCGAAATACCCTCTTCGTTTGCTTGGCTTGACTAATCCCATCAAAACGCGATTACCGACTTCTACAAATGTGCCTTTCTGCGGAATGACTTGTTCGATGATTTGCACGGCATTGCGTTGCATCAGTTCGTGGATGAACGATTTCAGCATCGCGTGAGCCTGATCACCCGGTTGCATCGGGAAAGCACCTATATTGACTTCATCTACCGAGCGACGGTATTTGTCCGAATCGGTCATATTGCCGGGGAAGAGAATATATCCGCCGAGCACTTCTTTTCTCGGTTCTCCTTCTGTGCGTTTGTAATAAATAGCATCGCGGTATCGGTGCATCTGGTTGATGGTATCCTGCGGCGGCATCTCTACACCGTTAGGAGTCACTTCCACGCGGTATTTGGCATCAAAGAGATAGGTCATCTGCATACCCCGCTGCAAGTCATCTTTTGTCAGTTGCAGCACAATATCCGGGCGTTGTGGAACGGTGTATGTCCGGAGACCTTGAATACCTTTCAGACCGTTAACCGAATCTCCGTGTTGCGGATTATAGAAGAGCTCGGCTAAAGTGATATCACCCTGCTTGAACACGATCTTGGATTGCTCTCCCCATTTCAGGTCGCGTGTAAAGAGTCCGTTCATCTCTGGTCGGCTTGCGTGCTCGACAGAAACAGAGTCGCCGAACAATTCCTTTACCACTTTCTCCACTTGGATGAAACACCATATTTCATAGAGTGTCGCAATATCTTTGGTTTCCATTCTGTAGAGTCCGTCGTTGAGATTGAAGGACTTGCGCAGAATGATATATGTGCGGAACACATTGGAGTAGTTCACGTCGCGTTGCAATACCAGTGACTCCTGTTTCAGACCTTCGAATTTGCCGATCGTGCGGAAGAAAGGATTGCGCACAAGGTGTTGTAATTCATCTCTGGTCCGGCGGATATGTTCCTTCTCACCGTCCGCAATTTGGTATGCCGAATCAGACAATATCCGGTCAGCAAGCGAACGGTAATGTTTCTCTATGATGTCTAATGTGAATTTGAGGAAGCGGTTCTCCAGCGTGTTATGGGAAGTCTGTTGTTCCTCCACATAGTAGAGATGTCTCTCTTCTGTCCTGTATTCTGCAAACTGCTGCTCCAGAACAGGCGTAAACCGTTTGATCTGGTCAACTCGTTTATACGTATTTATCGCGCGCAAACGGTGACGCGGGCGTTCAATAATATTTCTGCACGCGCGTATATACTGATCCTGCAAGTTGCGGAAGATATTCCACCAAATCAAGTCAAACGACTCTCCTTCTCCTTCGGAGATACCGTGATATGTCTTGCGGAGGTAGTCCAGTGACAACATCCTGTACTCGGACTCAATGTCGCGGAGGATGATTTTCCAATCGTGGTGGTAATCGAGTTTGGCGGAAAGCACATCGTAAGAGAACACAAAGCGTTTCTTTACGCCGTTGATAGTATATAGTATTGGGAAATCTGCACGTCCAATCTCATTGCCGTAGTTTATAAAGCCCATTAAGATGCGCTGTGTCTTCTTCCACGAGAAGCGTTCGTTGACATCTTGGCGCGGTGTATCTAATTCCGCCTCGGTAGTGCCATCCTTGAACTCAATCCAGATGCTGTAATCGGTCTGCTCAAAGAAATAGGCTTCCTGGTTCGTGGCATCCTGAGTAATAGCAGCTGTCTTCCGTTCGTATTCATCCGTCCGCTCCACAGTACAATCGTCCGACCAGGTATAAGTGGAGGTTAGCCGGTGCGCTCCGAGTCTCTGGCAGCCTTTCTCCCAAACCCGTTGGAGCGAGTTGCACTCGAAGGTCAGCACAAAATCCGTATGTGTAATCCGCAGGATGTCCATAAATTATTCAAATATGCAAACAACTTGCAAACAGAATTATCGTTTCTTTACATAAATTCTCCTATTGTGTCACTATTTCCCAATGACCACCTTTATCAGGGCCGATACGTCGGATAATTCCTTTTTCTTGTAAGGTTTTAATATGACGAGCTACAACACTTCTATTTATGCCTAATAAATTAGCCATTTCTTGCGTCGTTATATTAGGATTCTCGCTAATGAAATCAACTATTTTCTGTACACTTTTCTGTACACTTTTCTGTACACTTTTCTGTGAGGTCTGGTCATCTGGCGTCGTAGATAGTTCCGCTCCGATTGATTTGCCGGTTTGTATAGCAATAAACTTTTCCCGCGGGATAGTTACCAAGAGGCCGCCACGCGCTTGCTCGAACAAGGGTTGCGTCAAATGCTCCCGAACAAAAGCATCGTGAATCTTTTCATATCCTCGTCCCCACTGCTCTATAAAACCGGCAAAATAGAAGATTTGCGCAATCAAAGGGTTACGGGGATAAGACTCGTGCGTCTGCAGCAGTTTCTCTATTGTATAGTTGTCTGGAAGTTCGCCGTAGTTCCACAGCTCTATTTTCTCATCCCAGACACGCATTTGGATATGCGGGCCCAAATAGTTCTTGTGAACGATAGCGTTACAAACCATTTCTCGCAAGGCATCTTCGGGTATCTCCAAAGGTTCAACACGCTGCAAACCCTCATAATGGATAGGCGCAACGAGGTAACGGGAGCGCAACGTCCATAATACTCTTTCCGGCATTTGGATGAGCGGACACACGATATTGTCCTGAAACAGGAGATTGGCTTGTGATTGTTGGAAACGTCCGATACGGAAAGAAGCCATCAGGTTCCAACGCTCAATATCCTTACCAAACAGCAACAGTGCCGCTATCGTCAGTTGGTCATCGTGATTGACCAGTTTGAGTTTGCGGAGTAGTTGTATATGAGACAATTCTTTTGCGCCTTCGTCCAAGCGTTGTGCCTCTACTGCTTTGCGCAGGAAATAATCAACGGATTCTGCATCCAAGTCATCCAATGTGGCTTCTTCCGAGATAGATTGATCCCATGTGGTGTTGTTTTTCTTGAGTAGAAAATCAGTCAGTGCCACACCATTCATTTCCTGCAGGGTGGAACCGGAACGGTAATAGAATTTGCCACGATACGAGATGGCCTGGTCGCTCGGTTCTACATGGATAGAGATATATTCCTTGTTTTCCTCAACGTGCAAGTCAACTTGAGCTAACAATCCCATCGTTTGGTTAATCTGGTTCGGGAGATTTTCCAATAAAATATGTGCATTCTTAATGCCGCATACCTCCCCTTTGTCGTCAATGCCTATATACAGCGTACCGCCTTGCGCATTTGCAAAGCCGCATATATATTGCAGGTATTCGTCTCTCCAAGATTGCTTGAATTCTATGTTTTGGTTCTCTTTCATCTCTGTATATGAAACCATTCTAAACTACGTCCAGTAGCTGGTGTAGCCGGATTTGAGTTTGGCGAGCATCTCGTCAATCTTTTTGAGCGAAGCGCTGTCTTCGGCATGATTGCCGACGGTCTCAGTCAGCAGGTTCTTCAGCTCTCGCAGCACATGTTCGCAACGCTCGTTGTCGCCCTCGATACGCGACAGAATCTTCATGGATGTCATCTCATCCAGAGTCTGCCATAGTTCAGAGTCGGTTGCAAAATGTAGCCGGTTAACGGCATAGAGCAGGAACTCGTTGCGCGTACGATAAGCAATCTTGAACGGCGTGCCTTCAAGGATCTCATTGACTTTGCCAAGATAAGTGATGATGTCGTCGCAGAGTGTCTGGTTGTCTGCATAGATATCTTTGCCTTCTGCGGCATCGCCCATCAGATCTTCGCCGATATATCCGAACTCTGCAGAACCGCCGGCCTCCAAACCGCCTTTGAGATCCACTGCGTTCATCTCAATCGTCATCGCACGGTCAAGCACTTTGCGTGAGAAAGAGAAAGTCGTCTCGTCCATGTTCACGGTTCCGACCACAAAGAGGTTCTCGGGAATAGTCAGGCGCTTGCCGCCTTCTTCGGTCTTGTAGGCTTTACGCTCTTCGTCCGAATCAAAGAGTTGGTCAATCAGACTGCCGTAAGCCTCTGTGTTCTCATACGGCACAATAGGGTCGGTCTCGATATGTCCGTCTTGCAGCTTGCGGCTCTCGATGACGGAGAGGTATTCCGCGAAGTATTGCTCCACCGGCGCAAGGTTCATCTCGTCCAGACAAAGGAAATACGGACGTTTAGGGTCTTTGACGGCTTTTGCTATAAAACGCAGGAACGGTCCCACCACATATTTCTCTCCGTTGATCCGGCTGACATAACCGATGAGGTCGGAAGAGTCGTGCCAATTTGGTTTGACTTGAACCATACAGAAGTTCCTCGGGCAGTTCTTTCCGTAATCTTCCTCATGCGAAGCCCAGCAAGCTTTTGCCATCTCTCGCACAATACGGCTTTTACCTGTTCCCGAAATACCTGCCAACAGCATAAACGGCTTCGTCCGCAATGCCGTCAGATAGGGGAGATAAGATGATAGAGTGCCGTTGTCAACTATAGGGGGTACAATGTTATGTTTGGAAGCATTTTCATATGGAGGAAACTCGTATATTCCATCCCGAAGATTTTTCCATGCATTAACTCCCCCTGCAAAATAGGCTCCACTTCCGGTATTAAAACCACCATCAACCAAAAGTTGCTCGTAGTTCCCTCCGTAGAATTTAGTTATTGCTTCTCCATGGGTGAACCCAAAATACATGCAAAAATCGTTTTTCGTTATTCTATGATGTGAAAAATCTTCATATCCTTTTTTACATGCTTCAATGAGTTCTTCTTTGGAAGTAATTGTTTCTTTGAACGGTATCATAATGAAACTAATTATTTGATATTAAACATATGCTTCGCGAATATTTTTACACACTCAACATTTACGGCATTACCAAACTGCTTATATGCTTGTGGCAGTTTTACGTCATACTTGAAAGTGTCAGGAAAACTTTGTAGCCGAGCACATTCTCGAGGGGTGAGATACCTGCGTCTGGATCCAATAATTGATGTTTGAACAATGGCGACTAAAGCAGGGAAGTAAGTATTAACCTTCACTCTTATGCCTGAAGGACGCAATTGAAAAATCTGATTCCAGATATCCGGAGTATCTGTATTACCTGCTTGCCACTCCAATTTGGCTTTCGCTCCAAAGAAAAGAGGATTTTTATTCGCACGTTTTAGCCAGCCATCAATAAATTTCCTGTTTCCTATATACAATTCATTGTTTTTATGAATAAAATTCTGCTTCCACGAGGGATATTGTGTTAAATCTTCACTTGGATCTAAATCACATAGTCTGTCTGTCCAGATTGGGAAGCCGGGTAGGCGTTCTACTTTTATTGATTGTAAAAATTCATTCCATAAATCAATCAGATTTTCCATATCAGCGGTAATCTTATACTCTTGAACGTTTGGTATTTCATCATCGTTCTGAAGTATTGTTTCTACTGAACATGATTGCGTCTTAACTTTATCAAAGACAAAAGGATCAATCTGTCCTACATCTTTTCTTACACACATTATATATACTCTCTCTCTATGCTGTGGAATACCAAGATAGTGAGGGCTAAAGATTACGGGCTCAGGAAGCAAATTGTATCCAAGTTGATCAAGACTATCATGAATTACTTTCCATGTGTTACCATGATCATGACTAGCAAGATTTCGCACATTTTCTAACAAGGCATATTTAGGTTTATGGAAATCTATAATTCTGCATACATCGAAAAACAAAGTGCCTTTTGTTTTATCCTCAAACCCAAGCCTATTTCCTGCTTTAGAGAAGGATTGACAAGGGAAACCGGCACATAGTACTTCATGGGCAGGAATATCTTTTGCTTCAATCTTTGTTATATCCCCTGCGGGTTTGAGTCCATAATTATCTTCATATGTTTTTCGACAATCAACATCAATATCACTGGCAAATACGCATTCGCCACCCAGAGATACCATAGCCTGGTGAAAGCCGCCTATACCGCAAAACAAATCTATAAATTTAAATCTTTGCATTAGTTTTACTTTTTTCCAAGAATAAGAATACTTCTTTTTCAATTACCTAAAATGGGAGTTAATGTATATGTTCTCTTAAATGTTCCCAAATATTTTCTGCTTGTATTCTGCAAAAAAGAGGAGGTAATGCATTACCTATCATTAAGGCGATTCTGGTCTTTGCCACATCTGCAGGGAAAATATAATCTTCAGGGAACGTTTGTAGCATAGATGCTTCCCGTGCTGAAATACACCTATTCTGTTCGGGGTGCAAAAAACGTCCTTTGGAGGGATTTAAACAACCACCTGTAATAGTGGTAGAATAATCATCCCAACGTAACCGTCCATATACATCGTTAAATCCTACATTCGATGCTCGATGGCATGCTAATTGCCATTCGTCCCCTAAATCCCGCAGACTACCCCCATTGTGCGGGATATGAGATATTAATTGCTGAATGCGAGCAATGTGATGCGGGAAAATCTTGTGCACAGCATCATTGCTGTCATCGGGATTAGGGAGATTTCCAATTATATCACGAACTGTACGTTTTATTTTTGTAGGCATGGCTATATGGATAGGTCCCAGTCTGGAGCCAACCATCACAAGCCTTTTCCTGCTTTGGGGAACTCCGTAGTCTCTTACATTTATTATGTCATAATCAATATTATACCTTTCGCTCAGATGCTCAATTGCCTTCTGAAATTCTGGAGACAATGCTAATCCCGGAACATTTTCCAGCATTATTGTATATGGCTGTAATTCATCCACAAAACGAACATACTCATTAATCAATGAGTTACGTTCATCTTCTACGGGCTTGTTTCGATTTAGCCGGCGAATGGAACTAAATCCCTGACATGGAGGACAACCGGCCAGCAAATGTAGTGTCCTTCCATGCAATTTTTGTTTTACATCTGCTAAATCAATCGTCCTGATATCTTGTGTATACACATATGTTTTTGGGTGATTTAACTTATATGTCGCAGATGCAGTTGGGTCTATCTCGAAAGCTAACTTTGTGTTAAAGTGAGCCTGTCTTAAGCCTTCGGACATTCCACCTGCTCCAGAAAACAAATCTATGGATGTATATTTTTTCATCTATCTTATTTGATTAAATCAGTTAAGTTTTGCTTAATTTTATCATGGTAATCAGGGCATCCCATATCTGATATACTATTCATGATAAAATGAAATAGCGGAGACTTAAAAGGATCTATAATACTAACTACTTTCTCATAATTACTTAATATATCATATGTTAACACTGATGGCGTATTTGCAGGTTTTGCTATTTGGGATGTTTTCAGTTGTTTTGGCAAAACAACGAAATCGATTAATTGCCCTTCTATTGGAACTGCAGGTATAGCAGTCAATGCCCTTTGGGAATTTGTAAGTGAGGTTATGGTAATCTTCCCCTCTCCAATTAAGTGTGCCTGAGTATTTCTCTCTCCTTGAATCAACTTTTCAATTGGAACCAACGCAATATAGCCTCCGTTTTTATGCCAAAAATCTTGCATGTGACAATCTGAGGATATTACGATATAATAATTGTCACCTTGCGTAGATTTAATAATGTCACCCATAGAGACAATATTTGAATCATTATGTTCATACATTCTGTACGACCATACTTTTTTTACAGCATTAATATCTGCTTCTTGAGTTTTGCCAATTTTTAAGATATTACTATTATTGAAAAGAATACTATATAGCGCATTTCGATATCGAGGAATTATAACATCTATAAAATTGTTTGTAGTAGCAAAATAATATCTTCTGTTATTATCTTCTTCTCCAATAGTTGCAATAAATGTCTCTATAGACAGTTTAGAAATATCTGACAAGATTTCGTTTATAATTTGATTAGATTTATGTACGATTTGCCCTCCAAATGCAAAAGAAAAGTTTTTAGATTCTGTTTCTTGTATTTTAGCAAAAATAGAATCAACACTATCTTTTTTCCCTTTTGCAATCACCATTAATCGATCTTTAAATGGAATAAAAGCATCTTGTGCAAGTATTTCATTGATCCCGTCAATATTTTCTTCCTCGGAAAAAATGAAGATCAGAGCGTATGTATCATTCAGTATTTCTCCTAAAATTTGGTCTGGAGCATCGGGCAAACTAGGATAATCCCAATCATATATAATCACTTCTGGGGCATATACCGTATTGGAGCAATACGTTGTATAGAAAGTAGGATTAGTAAATGCACTTATTGACCAGTATTCACCGTCACCAAGCAAGCGTTCGCAAAGTATCCGAATAGTTAAATCTTGCCAATCGGCATCTTTCTGTTTTAACAAAAATCGAATGACGGATTCATTAATGATATCTGTCTCATTAAAGTATTCTCCATATTGTGCTACTGGAATTTTGTCATCTATAAAGCAAATAGTATGTTTCATTTGTCATCCTCCTTTCTTGACGGAACATGTGTAAAATCAATAGTAAATTGTGCCCCGCAAATATCCTTTAACCGATTATTGGCAGGTGTTTCATATATGGAACCTTTCATGGCTTGCATGTATGATTTACAGATGTACAAACCTAAACCACTCGGTGGCACTTTCATACTATATCCGGCTTCAAACAGGTAAGGGCGGATAGCCGAGTCAATGCCGGGACCACTATCTCCGATAGTAATCATACGGTATTCAGAAGAGACTTTGATGGTAATCTTTCTATCTCCGTTGGTTGTAACTTGCAGCCAGTATATGCTATTGTCAATTAAGTTTACAATAATCTGGCAGAGAGTTGAATATCTGGCAAAAATTGTAATATCCTTATCAACATCTAAATCCAAGTTAATATCTAATTGGGCAAATTTTGATTTAAATATAGCAAGGGCATAATTGATCGCTTGAGAGACTTTGAATTCTCTTTTCTTTTCATTTCTAATAGTACGAAGCGGTCCAAGACGTTTTAATTCTGACTGTAGTGACTCAGATGCGGCACGTAAGTCTTCCAATTGATATTGTGTCGGATTGCCAGCTTCTATCAAATTTGAGATACCGATATAGAAATTAGATGCTATTTTGTTTAATTCATGTATAGAGACTGCCGCTGCTAAGCCAAAACCAGCTTGCTCTGTAAGTTTCTCTTGCAAACCATCAATTAACTCAATGCTTTTCTTTAGAGTTTTGATGGATTCGGACAAATTGACAAGTCCAGTCCTGCGTTCAGTTACATTGTTTCCTAGTTTACTTAATATGTGCCATGGATCCTCTTCTATTTCGTAATGCTCAGAAATACCATCAATAATCTCAGAACTAATTTTGGTTACATTATTAAGGCGTTTGGGATCTCGTGTAATGCCTTTGGTGAGGTTCGTGTACTCGTCACGTTTGCTTATAAATTTAATCTCCAGTATGTTTTGTATGAGAGTCTCTACCAATTTGGATATATCACGATATGCTTGATTCTCAATCATCCCCTCGCGATTAGTCTTGTCAATTAAATCAAGATTCTCTGATTGCTCCAATTCTATGTTTCCTATTAAGTTGTAGTATGATATTCTAAATCCTTGCTTGATATGTCTTTGAGACAAATTGAGCCAATCGAATTTAGTTCCAGATTCAGCAGGGAAGATGATAACATTATCGCGATATATAGAAATACCGCCATAATCAGACAAGTAATCCAGCATTTCTTTCTGTTCCTGTCCATCAATCCAAGGTTTTGTTCTATACCAAGCATCCAAGTGAATATAGAATGAACCACATGCAGGAATGCGCAAAGAAGCGAGTGAACCGTCGTGCCAATACTTAAGATCATAATTTCGCAAATCAACAACTTCATCTTCAGAACTATGCCATTCTTCTGCAGGTAGAGGAACGGATGAAGGTGGCGTGAACTTTAAAGTATAATCTCCAATTACTCCATCTGCATCTACGATAGCATCTAAACTGAAATTTGGAATAAATTCTTTAGTAATCTCCTTCTGCTCCAGATCTGGCATTTGCGGACATTCCAAGTAAGCATTGAAACTACCAGTAATCATGTTGGGCTTGGGATTCGGAGAGTTCAGACGCATAATGGACTTATTAATGTCCTTAATCTTCTCGGCATCAAACTCAAAGTTTTCGCGGCCCCCGTATATAATAATCTGTGTACCACATCCTTTTACCCCATAGTCACGACTAGGTAATTGGCGAGTTAATTCGACACCAATTGAATTCAAATCTTTTGCTTGGCCTTCTTCTACATCGAAATCATCCCAGTTGATACGCAATACCAGTTCGTCGGGTGAATCTGCGGTTTTTGTCCGTATCATTAATTTGTGACCAAGTCTGTTTGTCGCAAACCGGCCGACTCCCTTTTCTCCTAAAGGGATTCTTCCGCCGTGTTCTTTTTTGAGTTGTTCGACTATTGCTGTATATGCTGTAAGATTTCCGGATTTCTGGGCATTCTCTTTTTCTGTGCGAAGTCTTATTTTTACATCAGTCTTCAGCGTTGAAGCAGGGCGTAACCATCCTTTTTCAATGGTTTCCATGGTCATACCTGTGCCATCATCTTCTATCATGATAACAGGACCTGATAATTCTGGAAACAAATATGTGTTTTCTGCGACAGCAGGTAATTTCGCTACTTTTTCGAAGCGAACCCTGCAATAACTGGCCCCTGCATCGATGGAGTTTTTTACTAATTCCAATATGCCGACTTTTTCGGAACCAATTAATTGTTCACCCAGAATGTTCACCAGATGTGAGTCTGACTCAAAATTAAGTAAAATATGGCCATCCAAACACACATTATTTATAAATGTATGGGATACTCTCCGCACTGCATTGCTTGCATTGTATGTGTCCGGATTAGAAACCTGCTCTATTACACTGCCTTTTTCGTCTTTATAGGAAACAGGTTGCGAGAATGGCTTGTAATTTGAAATCTCGACAAAATAATAGCCCTCATTGTTTTTATCTTTGAACGGAGCAGACGTTATCTGGCCATATCCGAAAAATTCCCCCTTGCCATTTTTAATGGGTTCATAGTATACAAACTCAATGGGCAGATGCTCAAACATCGGTAAATACGATTTGTTCTGATTTGCAGGGAAATGATAGTATTTCCCGATGAAATCATTGTATTTGTCCCCATTCCTGTATTGTGTTAAAACAAGGGAATTACTTGTTGTTTCCATATATGTTGTTCGTTTCAAGTTGACAAAATAATTTTGGTTCAAACCTACAACCTTGCGAAATAGTCTTTTAATCGTTCATCGGTGATTGAATGACCGACGTGGGTAAATAATGGTTAATAATTCTCCTTTGCTGCTTCAAGAGATTTTTGCAACTGGCGAAGGAGAACTTCCTTCGAGGGCAATTCGGTGAGATACTGCGCAACGCGGATTCCGGACTTGTCTTTGTCGGCATAACTATCAGAAAATGAGACCATGACAATTTTCGCGACAGTGTTGCGACAATTTGGAAATCAGGAAAAGTCTGAGCAAATTGCATCATTCTGCGGATACTTTTTTCATCAAATCCCTTTGTCCCATACTCCTCTTGCAATTGTCGCGCCACTGTTGCGACAATTTGCTTTCCATACTCTGCATGCTCATTATTCAGCATATCGCGATTAATACGATTGCCGATATTCCAATACATCGCCGTTAACTCATAATTGGCAGTTGCTGCTACGTGTGAACGAGCAGAGTCTATGATCTGCCGCAAGTCATCGATGAGTTCTATTGGTACTAATCCTATTTGCGCTGCTTTCTCTATATCTGCCATAGCCTTATTTCCCTGTTAATTGAATCCTGGAGTATGTACACAATTCCGCATTTTATAATTCAAGGCGCAAAGGTACAAAAAAAATTTCATATATGCAAGAAAAATCAAAGATTTTTAGTTGAAAGTTTAAAGTTTAATGTTTAAAGACCGCAGGATGCACGGAGCAGCGGAGCGTTATTTCCCTTTCAGTTCGGCGTTGAGGGAGGCGATGATGAAGCCGCGGAGGGTGGAGTAGTAACGGGCAGAGGAGGAGGCACGGTAGTGCTTGCGGTAGGAGGCATAACGGCGCTCCCAATCGGCTTTCTGTTCGGGATCTTTGAGAATGGCTGAGGCTTGCTTGACAGCCATGCCGAAGGTGGAGCGGGTTTGTGCCTGCTCTTCCGATGCGGTGCCACGGAAAGGATGGTCAAAGGCATAAGCGTGCGTTCTGCCATTCCGGGTGCGGTAAACGATACGATCGTTACGTTTGAGCTTTCCTTGGAAGGAATCGATAGCTACATTGGTTTCTACATGTGCCATTCGCGTGTGGCTATCCTCGTACATGTACTAAAATCCATTTTAGTAGTAAGTACTCGGATGCACCCGCTCTTCGGTCCGCAAACAGCCTTCGGCTTCGGTTTACGTCCCGAGGGGATGCCCTCTAAGCCACGCAAGAGGGTTTAATTATTGTTAAGTTATTAGCGTGTTCTATGCTTCGTCTCGGCTTAATCGTACGTATATCCTCCGTATATCGTCCGTATATTGTACGTAAGAAATACGTGAATATTACGACGGCATAGTGACGAAATCGGGTGCAAAGGTAGTGAAAATAATTGACATATGCAAGAGAGAAGGGCATTTTTTGAATAAAAAGGCAAAAAAATCCGCCAAGATGTGGCGGATACTTGAAAGTGAAACAGATGACGAGAGATCCGCCAAAATTAGCGGATGGATGTTTATTTTGTACCACTCAAGATACCATTTTCTTTGTCCTCGTTGTTGATACGTTTGCCGGAATCGCGGCGTTGGGTACCGAAATCGAGGTTGCAATGAAAGTTGAGAATGAGCATTTGGCGGAAATCCCGCATCTCGGCGTGCTGTGTGTTAGGAGCAAGGGTGGAGAGGTCTTTTGTTTCGATGCTGTAGCCATTGACGGAGAAGGGATTCATCAGCATGGCACGGAAGCCCCATTTGTCGGCATTGTAACCGACTCCGATATGGTGGTAGAACTCGCCGTACTCCAGCGTCTCGCCCCAGAGGTTATTGCTGCGCGTGGTCACTTCGCCGAAGAACTGCCAACCGTTGTACATGCCCATGAAACTGGCGCGGAAGCCCGGATTGAAATGCTTGTGCGTGTAGGAATTGCCAAGGCTCACATAGTAATTGGCGAACGGCGCAACCGTAAAGATCAGTTTGTTTTGCAGCAAGCGCACTTGCACACTCGGAGCCACTTGCAGACGATGAAAACCGCGATGGTTGGCGTAGGTGCGTACGACGTATGATTGACCGTCAATCAGTTGTTCAAAGGTCTCATCCATAATCGGTTTATGGTCGTAGCTGTAGTTCGCCCAAAGGTTCAGATTGACGTGTTTGGACTGCCAAGAAAGTTGCATCTCATTGGCAACGAACATAACCGGCTTCAAGTCTGGATTACCTTGCCGGATCTGGTATTTGTCAATCTGTTGCGCCACGTCCGACATGGCAGACAGCGAGGGTTGGTAACCGGACGCGTAGCCTTTGTATTTCCAGAACACGCCCTTGCCGAAGTCATAACTCAGCGTCAGTTGCGGACGGGCAATCCAGTTTGACTGTTTCTGTCCGGCTTGCTCGATGTACGTGTGCATGGCACCGATACCGGCTGCGTAAGAGAACTTGCCGACACGTTGCTGTACTTCCGCAAAAGCGTACGTCTCCGCCGTCATCATAGAAACCTTTGTACCTTGTACATCGTCCCTTTGTACATTATACAGGTTTTCCATCCATTGCTGGTTGTGGCGTACGCCGACCGTCAGGGCGATGTTCTCCCAATCCTTTTCATAGATAGCTTCGCCGATGAGTGAGTATTTGTTGCCTCTGACGCGCGACAAAACATCGGTTGTGTCGGCAACCGTCTCGCCCAGTGGTGTTTGCTCAAAACGGCGGTCATTGCTACTATTGATATACGTACCCACAAGGTCGAAATACAAGTGGTGGTCGTTCGGCAGATTATGCTCGTAATAGATGTCCAGCGAGGGTGAAATGGACCTGCTGCTTTCATGGTCGTGGATGGCGAAACTGTCCATGGCTTGGTAGAGACGCGAATCACGGTTGGTCTTCGAGTGCGGCGTAAAGTTCATGAAATCGCGCAAGGCTATCTGGACCCTATTTTTCTCGCCGTTTGTCCAGTTATAAGTCAATCCGATATTAACAGGATTCATCTTGAAACGTGTCGGTTCACCCACTTCGCGATTCTCAATCGTGCCCGTACTGAAATTGTACGTCTCGGCATTCGTGCGCGTCCAATAAACGTCACGCGGCGAGTAGTGCGTCATGAGGCTGAACGACGATTTGCCGAAGTTCACCTTGCCCGCCAGATGGTATTCGCCCCAACCGGGCATGGTCACGCCGTTGGAAGCGTTGAGCATCAGATTGCCGCCCGTGTCGCGGTGCTTAACGATGTAGTTGATGACAGTCGCCGCTCCGTTAAAGCGCACACCCGGCTGGTCGTGGTACTCGATGCGGATGACATCTTTCGGGTTGATTGCCATGACCTCAGAATTGCTTGCTTCGATGCCGTTGATACGCAACTGCACGTCTTGGTTGGCGAGGGTCTTGACGGTGTTGTCCGCAGGGTTCACCACGATACGCGGAATCTGCAAGTTCTGGAGCAAGGACATGCCGTCGTGTGAGGCCTTGCGCTGCTCGCGGTTGGGTAGGAGGACTTGTTTGTCGACTTTCTGGATGATGCTCTGCGCCTCTACCGTCACTTCCGCTAATTTAAACATGGATGTGTCCATCTGTAAGGTGTCATTGTTTGCGATCTGCGCCATGCTGCTCATTGCACATGTCAGTGCAAGAGAAATGATAGATAAATTCTTTTTCATAATGCTATTTTTTAGATTGTTAAACGTTTCTTTTTATGGGGTCCCCGATGTGTACGTCGCACGCAGTGGGGAGAGCGGAGAGCAAGGCGAAAATTCATATGAGCGACGGAATTATCGAGGCTGTTAACCTGCCGAGACAATTGCCTTTTGGCACGTCGCGAGTCGTATTGAGCCTTAGCTTAAGCGACTGCAAAGTTACTACAAAAACCCATTTATATCCAAATTCTACGATTTATATTTGCCTCTTGTAACTTATTGAAAATAAGCACTTTTCGAAAACAAAAATTTATATATGGGTGTGTGAGGTTTATATAAATCACCGACCGTATCACTTTTTGCCCATTTTGGATCGTTTTATGTGTTCCTTGTTTTTGTTTATACCCTCCCATTCTTTGCCTCTTTTCCACCGAGCGATGAGCGAGAGACAAAAATGCCCCTGTCGCAACGATTTTCGCCTCAACCCCTTGCCTAATTATAGTTGCCATCCTAGGCGGAGGCCGCTCCTTCCGAAAGCGGAAGGACGCTCCGCCCCCGAAGCTACGTTCTTAGCCACAAGGGCACGATTATTTCGCAAAATCCTGCAAATGGCAAAATAAAATCAATTTTATTTGCACATTCGGATTTTTTGTTGTACCTTTGCAGCCGATTACTGACGAAATTTGTAAAAACAAGTAATTTTCGTCAGTAGAAATGGATGGCACTATGATAAATCGAGAATCCTATCTGTCGCAACTCATTAAATTGCGCGATCAAGACCTGATAAAGGTTGTAACCGGTATCCGTCGTTGCGGAAAATCCACATTGCTAATGGCATTCAGGCAGTATTTGTATGCTAATGGCGTACAGAATGATGCTGTGTTGTCTCTCAATTTTGAGGAACGTGAGAGTGCCCGTTTTGCAACATGGGAAGAAGTATATGACTACATCATTGCTCACTTGCCGAACATTCCAAAGCGATATGTGTTTTTGGATGAAGTGCAAATCTTACCACATTTTGAGAAACTGGTGGACGCGCTTTATGTCAAGAAAGATGTGGATTTATATATCACCGGTTCGAATGCTTATATGCTCTCCAGCGATTTGAGTACCTT
>Ga0247610_10001005_pt1 | contig 36269 bp, 30 predicted proteins | sample 174DNAGHGhighgp2_FD_193483 | JGI IMG/M metagenome (GOLD analysis project Ga0247610, IMG submission 193483) | Sheep rumen microbial communities from Palmerston North, Manawatu-Wanganui, New Zealand - 1742 DNA GHGhigh gp2 | ecosystem: Host-associated > Mammals > Digestive system > Stomach > Rumen...
GGTATGGGACAATGAGTGCACACGTCATAAACTTTTAGACATTATAGGAGATATGGCACTCATTGGTAAACCTATTAAAGGCCGCATCATTGCCACACGTCCTGGACATACCATCAACAACAAGTTTGCCCGTTTTGTACGTAAGGAAATACGTAAGCACGAGATACAGGCTCCCGTCTATGATCCCAACGAGGAACCAATAATGGATGTTAACCGCATACGTGAACTCCTACCCCATCGTTATCCGATGCAGTTGGTTGACAAGGTAGTCGCTCTTGGTGCTACGAGCATTGTTGGTATTAAAAATGTTACAAGCAATGAGCCTTTCTTCCAAGGTCACTTCCCTGAAGAACCGGTTATGCCTGGCGTCTTGCAGGTAGAAGCAATGGCTCAGTGTGGAGGCTTGTTGGTATTGAATACATTAGAGGAGCCGGAACGCTGGTCATCTTATTTCATGAAGATAGATGGCGTGAAGTTCCGTCAGAAGGTTGTCCCTGGAGACACCCTTATCTTCAAAGTAGATTTATTGGCTCCTGTCCGCCATGGCATATCGTCAATGAAAGGCTACATTTTCGTTGGCGACCATGTAGTAACAGAAGCAACTTTCACCGCGCAAATCGTAAAAAACAAGTAATATAGGATAACAATATGAATCAGATACACCCTTTAGCAGTGGTTGACCCTGAAGCAAAACTTGGCGATGGCAACATCATTGGTCCGTTTTGCGTAATAGACAAGAATGTAATAATTGGTGACAATAACAAGTTCCTGAATAGTGTTACCATTCACTATGGTGCTCGTATAGGTAATGGCAATGAGTTCTTCCCTGGAGCCAGCATCTCAACAAAACCCCAGGATTTGAAGTTCAAGGGTGAGGACACCACATGCGAGATTGGTGACAACAACTCTATTCGTGAGAATGTTACCATAAGTCGTGGTACTGCCTCAAAAGGCAAAACCGTCATAGGCAATGGTAACCTCTTGATGGAAAACATGCATGTCGCTCACGATTGTGTTATTGGAAATGGCTGTATTATAGGCAACTCCACAAAATTTGCAGGTGAAGTGATAGTTGATGACTATGCCATCATCTCGGCAACTTGTCTTTTCCACCAGTTCTGTCATGTGGGCAGCTATATTATGTTCCAAGGTGGTACGCGTACCAGTCAGGACATTCCTCCATATGTTATTGCAGGCAAAGAGCCTGTACGCTATGCAGGTGTTAACCTTATTGGTTTACGACGTCGAGGCTTCCCCAATGATGTTATAGATGCCATTCATAATGCATACCGCATCATTTATTCCCATGGAGTCATTAAGGACGGAGTGGCTGAAGCACGTGCAGTCTATCCCAACGTAAAAGAAGTGGAATATATATGTTCCTTTATTGAGAATTCTAAACGAGGTGTCATCAGATAAATGAAGACCTTGGTCGTCCTGACGGGTCCTACAGCTGTAGGTAAGACCAAACTGGCAATAGAAATCGCTCAGCAATTGGGAGTCAACATTATTAATGCTGACTCTCGTCAGGTTTTCCGTGAGCTGCGTATTGGTACAGCTTCACCTTCAAGTGAAGAAATGCGACTGGTACACCATGACTTTGTTGGTACGTTGGCACTTGATGACTATTATAGTGCCTCCATGTTCGAGCAAGACGTGCTCAAACATCTTGATTCTTGGTTCAAAACACACGACACAGCACTGATGAGTGGTGGTAGTATGATGTATATCGATGCAGTATGTAATGGCATTGACGACATTCCTACCATACGTGATGACATTCGTCAACTGATGAAAGACCGCCTTGAGAAAGAAGGACTTGAAGTGTTGTGTAACGAATTATCTGCACTCGACCCAGAGTACTACGCCATTGTAGATCACAAAAATCCACGTCGTGTCATCCACGCACTGGAAATATGTCATCAGACGGGTACAACCTATACTTCGTTCAGAGTAAAGCAACGGCCCGAGCGTCCATTCCACATTCTAAAAATAGGATTGAATCGTCCACGGGAAGAGCTGTACGAACGGATCAACAAAAGAGTTGACAAGATGATGGCACAAGGATTACTCGAGGAAGCTCGCCAACTGTTACCCATGCGCCATCTTAATGCACTGAACACAGTAGGCTATAAAGAGTTGTTTAACTACTTTGATGGTGTTTGGTCGTTAGAGGAGGCAGTAGAACGCATCAAAGGAAATACTCGGCGCTATGCCCGTAAGCAGTTAACATGGTTCAAGCGTGATGCAGAGATACACTGGTATCATCCAGACGAAAAAGAGAAAATACTGAAAATAATTTCTATATGAAAAAACTATTGAAAACAATATGGGAGAAAATGACTCACTACCTATCGGTAGCGTGGACATGGTATAAAGGTCTTTATAAAGGACGTGCATGGTACACGAAAATGATTGTAGCCTTCGTATCTATGGTGGTTGCATTTATCCTGTATTTAGTAGCTGTTGACATCAATTTCCTTTGGCTTTTCGGTAAGTCCCCAGGTATGGACATGATCAAAAGCCCCGTTACCAGTGAGGCATCGGAGATATACAGTAGCGACAATCAGCTCATTGGGAAATTCTTCAGTGAGAACAGAACGCCTGTCAAGTATGAAGATATCAATCCTGTTTTCTGGCAGGCTCTTATATCTACTGAAGATGAACGTTTCTTCCATCATTACGGAATTGACTTTGGTGGTGTTATAGCAGCAGCCAAAGACTATGTTGTTTACCATGATGCTCGTGGTGCCTCGACCATTACACAGCAACTTGTCAAAAACATGTTTCGAGTTCGCACCCAATATTCTACCGGATTGTTGGGCTATATCCCTGGTGTGAAACTGCTTATCATGAAGAGTAAGGAGTGGATTACGGCGACGAAGATAGAAATGTTCCACGACAAGAAGGAAATATTGACCATGTATGCTAATACGGTTGATTTCGGTTCTAACGCTTTTGGTATTAAGACAGCCTGCAGCACCTACTTTGGTAACAAGCCAAAAGACTTGACAGCAGACCAGGCTGCTATCCTCGTGGGCATGCTGAAAGCCACTACCTACTATAACCCTCGTATTAATCCTGAGAATAGTTTGAAACGCAGGAATGTCGTACTTAACAATATGCTTGAGCATGGCCATCTGACTCAGGTGGCATACGACACACTGAAAGTCAAACCTATTAAGCTAAAGTATAATGTAGAGAGTAACTATGACGGTCAGGCGCTTTATTTCCGCGAAGCAGTAGCCAGTGAATTGAAAGACTGGTGTAATGAGAATGGGTATGACCTATACACCAGCGGTTTGAAAATTTACACCTCAATAGACTTGCGCATGCAGAAATATGCAGAAGCAGCAGCTATCAAGCATATGAAGCAGGTTCAGCAAAACTTCAACAGCCATTGGGCTGGTATGAATCCGTGGCGTGATGAGCATCAACAGGAAATCCCCCATTTTATCGAGGATATTGCAAAACGTCAGCCTTACTACAAGCAGCTCATGGAGAAATATGACAATAACGAAGACTCTGTCAACTACTATATGAACCTGCCTCACAAAGTAAAACTGTTCGACTATGAACATGGTACGATTGAGAAGGAAATAAGTACGATGGACTCCATACGCTACATGGTAAGCTTCATGCACTGCGCAATGGTAGCGATGGAACCTCAGACAGGACATGTAAAAGCATGGGTAGGCGATATTGATTTTAACTCTTGGAAGTATGACAAAGTAACAGCCATGCGCCAGCCTGGTTCTACATTTAAGCTCTTTGTCTATACGGAGGCCATGAACCAGGGTCTTACACCATGTGACACACGTCGTGATGAGTTCTTCACTATGAAAGTAGTCGATCATGGTGAGATGAAATCATGGACACCAACAAACGCGAATGGCCGTTACTCCGGAGCAGACATGCCTCTGAAGAGTGCCTTTGCACAAAGTGTGAACACCATTGCTGTCAAGTTGGGACAGGAAATGGGTATTGAGCGTATCGCACGTACTGCCCATGACATGGGTATCACAAGCGAGCTCACCCCTACTCCAGCCTTGGCCTTGGGTGCAAGCGATGTTACACTGTTGGAATTGGTAAACAGTTATGCTACTGTTGCTAACGACGGTATGCGTCATCAACCCATATTAGTGACAAAAATCCTTGACCGTGAGGGAAATGAAATATACAAAGCTCCAACGGAACAACGCCAGGCCATACCCTATCGTAGTGCTTTCCTCATGCAACAGATGTTGATGGGTGGAATGCGTGAGCCTGGCGGCACAAGCATGAGTCTTTGGGGATATGTCAGTGGTTTCCCTGATACAGACTTTGGTGGCAAGACCGGAACATCGAACAATCACTCTGATGCATGGTTCATGGGAGTCAGTCCCAATCTTGTTGTTGGAGCTTGGGTAGGAGGTGAATACCGTAGTATCCATTTCAGGACAGGTGCCTTAGGTCAGGGTTCACGTACGGCTCTGCCTATCTGTGGCTATTTCCTGCAGTCGGTTTTGAGCGATCCGGCTTTCAAGAAATATCATGGTAAGTTTGCCGCTGCTCGAGATGGTATCAATGCGAGTCTGTATAACTGCCAGGGTTATTACGAGGCAAATGACTCAGACTCGTTGAGTCTTGACAGTCTGAACATTGAAGAGTTGGAATACGAAGGTGAAGAAATTCCAAATCAGGAAGCCGAGCCAGCAGTAACTGACGCACCTCAGGACAATGCCAATGCTACCGTCAAGCCACAGACTAATACCGATGCCTTAAAACCGGAAGAATAGAATATATAAGAAAATGGGGAAGTAATTCACTTCCCCATTTTTGTTTTCTATCATTAGTATTCAATGAGTTTTGTGTCGTATTTACCTTTAAAGGAGATAATAATTTCGACTAAATAGCAACTGGCTGCATTGGGAGTGCATAACGTAGCGTTGAAATGTACGCCGTCTGCATCGGTCGATTGGTACTCCACGTTGCTTAATATGGCCTGTTTGAGGAAGTCCTCTGGCACATATTTCTGAAATTCTTTCTTCTGGAAGTTCTTGCCAAATAGACGTTGACTGCCATGATAAACACTGACATGAACAATGTTATCATAATAAATATTGCTCACCTCTACCCCATCCTCGCTATAAGATGTTGATTGAACTTTGTTCTTTGTCGGATTGATGGCTACATAGCAATGGTAACGTTCATTGTCATAATTGACGACGGTGTCACTCTTTGTTACCTGACTAATAGTAAGAACATGAGGGCGTACATTCGTAAAACTCAGACTGTCAGATTCTTCATCACTCTTTTGTAGTTTGATAACATCACCATTTTGATTCTGGAACCAGAAGATGTGCTCAGTCTGTTTTAGCAATGGATACTTGACACCCGTCTCACCCATCACTAATGTATCAGCTACAATTTTGAAATATGCAGGTTGACTGATAGAGTCTGGGTAATAAATAGTATCTCCCTTGACATTGAATATAACGTTTTGCGTTTCTGAATCAACCCAGATACCCTGGAGTAAAGCTTTCGCTTCCTTACTCTCAAAGACATCAGGCGATGCTACGTCCTTCTGCTTGCATGCATTACATGTAAGCAGTAAACACAACATTATATACAGAAACTTTTTCATGCGCAAACAAAATCTATTTACCTATACAATAATAGTTAAATCCATACTCGTCCAACTCCTCACTGTCAAAGATGTTTCTGCCATCAATGACCAATGGCTGCTTCATAGCTTTCTTTATAACACCCCACGTGGGCAGACGAAACTCCTTCCACTCTGTCAGCAACAACAACACATCTGCGTCAAGCACAGCATCATACATGTCGTTGCAATAGGCCACTTGATCACCTATTCGCCGTTTACACTCAGGCATTGCAACCGGATCGTATGCACGAATGGAGCAACCGGCATCAAGTAACAGGCCAATCATGACTAATGCAGTAGATTCACGCATGTCGTCAGTTTCCGGCTTGAAAGACAATCCCCACATGGCAACAGTTTTGCCCTTTAATGCTTCTTTTGAACCGAAGGCTTTAACTAATTTGTCAAATAAGACACTCTTCTGTCGTTCGTTCACCCGTTCCACTGCCTTCAGCACCTCCATTGAGTAGCCGTTTTGGTCGGCTGTCTTGATGAGGGCCTTCACGTCCTTTGGAAAACAACTACCGCCATATCCGCAACCTGCATAAAGGAACTTACGTCCAATGCGCGTATCTGCACCAATACCTTGACGTACCATATTTACATCTGCTCCGACACGTTCACACAAATTGGCAATGTCATTCATGAATGATATACGTGTAGCAAGCATGGAGTTGGCTGCATATTTCGTCATCTCTGCTGAAGGAATATCCATGAATATAACACGGAAATTGTTGATGAGGAATGGTTTGTAGAGTTTTGTTAGAACCTTCTTTGCATGCTCACTTTCAACACCAACAACAACACGGTCAGGAGACATAAAGTCCTTGATAGCATTTCCTTCCTTGAGAAATTCCGGATTTGAGGCCACATCGAACTCTATATTAACGCCACGTTTCTGGAGTTCCTCCTCTATGGCAGCACGAACTTTGCGGGCTGTTCCAACAGGGACGGTCGATTTGGTAACTACAACAACATAATGATTCAGGTGTTGACCAATGGTTCGAGCCACTTGTAACACATATTTCAAATCGGCACTACCATCTTCATCTGGAGGAGTACCAACAGCAGAGAAAACTATTTGTACATCGTCGAGCACACTTGACAGGTCCGTTGAGAATTTTAGACGACCAGCTTTCATGTTCTTCGAAACCAACTCGTCGAGACCAGGTTCATAGATAGGTATATCTCCGTTTTTCAGTCGCTCAATCTTTTTCTCATCTACATCAATACAGGTAACATTAGCACCCGTATCTGCAAAACAAGTACCAGACACCAGTCCTACATAACCTGTTCCTACAATTGCAATGTTCATAAATCAGTTTAATAGTTAAGTTAGATATTCAATCGAAATAATCAGCATCAGCAAATAATGGTTGACGAAGGTCCTTTTCGCTGGTTATCACTTCATCAGGGTCGATAGGCCACTGAATATTGAGTTCAGGGTCGTCCCATCTAATACCGGCTTCTGCTTGTGGTGCATATACATTATCTACTTTATATGTAAATATTGCTTCGTCACTCAACACCAAAAAACCATGGGCAAAACCACGTGGGATAAAGAACTGAAGTTTGTTCTCCTCGCTTAACTCAACCATCAAATGCTGTCCAAAGGTTGGACTGCTTTTTCGAAGGTCAACAGCCACATCAAGTACACGGCCTTTGATGACACGTACAAGTTTGCTTTGAGAGTAACTGCCTTTCTGATAGTGAAGGCCCCGAAGTACATTTTTGCTCGATTTAGACTCATTGTCCTGTATGAAATCAACAGAGCCTATATTTTGCTTAAATTCAGAATCTTTCCAGGCTTCCATAAAGTAACCCCTTGCGTCTTTAAACACATTTGACTCTATAATGAATACGCCTTTAAGAGCTGTTTCCTTATAATTCATGTAGAAATATGTTTTTTTATTTTTGTGCAAATGTAGCAAAATTATCGAAAAAAGAAAAGTTTTTTCTCTTTTAATTTCAAAAATACTTGCATAAATCAAGAAAATGACTTAATTTTGCACACGTGATTGAATTGAACAGACATATTGAGGTACTTTTATTAGAGAACGACTGTGTCATCGTTCCAGATTTTGGAGGCTTCATGGCTCATCATGTTGATGCGCGATACGATGAAGCTGACGGGTCGTTTATTCCTCCTATAAGAACCATAGGTTTTAACCCTCAGCTTAAAATCAACGATTCAGTCTTAATTCACTCATACATAGAAGCTTATTCGTTAAGCTATCCTGAAGCACTGACACGTGTGGAAGCAGAAGTTAACGAACTGAGAACTAAGCTTTACGAACAAGGTTCTTACGAGCTAACCAATGTAGGTTTGCTATCGATAAACGTTGATGGGAATATTGAGTTCACACCTAATGAAGCCGGTATTCTTACACCTGCGTTTTATGGACTATGCTCGTTCTCTATGCCACGCTTAAAAGCTGAGACAATACAGCAATTGCCTCTACCTACTCCTGCTACTCCTGAGACAGAAGAGCAGCAACGGGAGAAGGTTCTCACAGAGAATGTGCTGGCTATTGATTCTGAAAACGATGATGATGACAACACAATCAACATACGTATCGCCTGGATACGTAATGCCGTTGCTGTGGCTGCTGCTGTTATTGCATTTTTCCTTATTGCTACCCCTGTTTCAAACAATATAACCGGGGAACAGCAGTTTATGCTTAGTTCCATGAAGCCTTCACTGGCTATTGATACGCCCAGAATGGAAGAGACACTGGAACCAGTTGCAGAAAATGAAAACACTGTTGACAGCGTCGAGCAGCAAGAGCCCACACCCGTATTAACAGAGAAAAAATGCTATACTGTTGTACTGGCCAGTCAAGTAACGAAGGTTAATGCTGAGACCTTTGTGGGCCAGTTACACGAACAGGGTTACAAGGACGCATATGTTTATGTCCACAATCATGTTGTCAGAGTTGTTTGTGGCAGTTTTGATTCTCAGGAAGATGCCTATCAGGAAGCTGCTACGTTCCGTCAGCAAGAAGAGTTTAGTCAAGCGTGGGTCATGGAGTTAAACACATAGCCTCCATTTTCCAATTGTTTCATTCAATCCAATTATTTATCTGTTCCCTTGAAAAGAGTACGTTGTCCCAAATGCGATGGTTTCATAACATTCGATGAAACACAATACCAGCCTGGTCAGTCGCTTGTGTTCGAATGCCCAGAATGTGGTAAACAGTTTGGAATACGTATTGGAGTGTCCAAACTACGTAATAGTCAGAAAGAGGAAAACAAAGAAAACCGTGAACAACTCGACTCCGAGCCCACGGGTGAATTTGGTAGTTTAATTGTCATTGAGAATGTTTTTCACTACAAACAGACCATACACCTGCGTATGGGCGATAACGTTATTGGCCGTTATCAGAAAGGCAACCCTATCAACACTCCAATTGAAACAGTAGATCCAAGCGTCGATAACAACCATTGTGCTATAACGGTAAGCCGTGATAAGCACGGTCGCCTTCGTTATGTGCTTCGCGACACCAACAGTAATACAGGTACCTTTGTCGATAATGTGGAAATACCACCTCGTGAGCGACGTGTTATCGAAGACGGTACACTCTTTACCATTGGTGCCACGAGCATTATTCTGCGCACTCCTAATAAGGAGTAGCCTATCGTCTATCAGTCTTCTCCCTGCATGCTTTGCATTGCTTCTATGTCAGCCTGGGAAAGTTTGCCTTCAAGCACTATCATGGTTCCTTTTACCGTACCATCATCAGCAGGAGCTTGCATCTGTACAGCTATCAGGGCACTGATGTTTTCCTCGTCATCACCCTCATAAAAGACGGTCGTCTTTTCACCTTCTTCCTCCTGCTCAGCGAGTTTCTCATAGAACGTACCCATCTCACCAACGAGTGTGTTGAATACAGTTGCATCATTAGGTGAGAGAGTCATTTCCATCATTTTCAAAGCATCCAACCGTTTCATCAGGTCTGCTGTTTTGGGGTCGGGAGTTCCCGCTGCTGCAAGGCCTAACAACGCTTTGTCTAATTCTTGGTATTCTACGTTTGGCTTAATTTTGAATACCGTCATAATCTCGTCGTAAGTTTGACTATAACTGAGCTGACATGTCAGCACAAAAGCCATCATTGCAAATAATTTCTTCATTGTTTTCAATTTTAAATGGTTTATTGTTTTGTTTAATGCGACAAAGGTAATTATTTATTTTAAATACACAAAACGTTTTCAGTTTTTTTAGTTACGAAGACTTACAAAACTTACAATTGATAGTCATTTTTATGAAACAGGTTTACTTTTCGATTTAAACCAATTTAAATGACCAACTAATCCAATTTAAATTGCAAAGTAAACTGGTTTCATTTTTCAGTTACCCAACAAAAAAGGGAACCTTCGCAGGCTCCCTTTAATTTCCAATGCAATGAGACGGAATGCAAACCATTCTGAATCAGTGCTTTGGTTGTCAAGATTAATTGTCTCACGACAGTCAATCTTTCATTAACCTTAATAATCTAATACCATGAAAAACACATTGCAAAATTAATAAAAATAATATATTTTGCAAAAGTTTCTTTAACACTTTGCAATAAAATTAAATCTATTTAAATGAATTACCCATCCAATTAACAGTTTTTTTGAATAATACACGTAAGATATCCTCTTTGTCGTCCGAAGTGATGACAGGTGGTGAAAGTTGCCATACGATGCTGTTGTCGGAAGGTGACAATTGTGCTTCTATGAGATATGGCTGAAGCATTGCTTTTAATTCGCTGAAACGCTCGCTATTCATATCGGCTGGACATTGTAGCAAGTCATCAATACTTGGTTTGACAAGCATTGGCTCATTCAAGGGTCTCCAAGAACAGGAATAAAAGGACACTACGCTCTCACGGGCTGTTACTCCAAAGGTCTGCACGAGGCAGACAATCTGCTGCATGCCATCGACAGGGTCGGTGACAGGCAACAGACGCATCTGCAGGTGTGAAGCTTCATTGAGCAGGAGGCTCAGAAAACTGTCATTAAGGGTAGTCATAATGCTTTTGCCGTTCAGCTCGTTGGTTACTCGTGCTTCCATATTGGACTCAAGGAAGTCGATAAAATCAAGTCGGCTATTAGCTGAGAGATATGGTACGAGACTGTCGGGCATAGCCTTGAACACTTCTTTGACGGTAGTGGTCTGAGCCTGCATGCCTACATTTCCAAACAGGAGTATGGATAATAGAATAATGATACTCTTCATTGTCACGTTTTTTGGCGTTTATCCCCTACCCTCACGCAAATCCCTGACTCGGACAGCTTTGCCTTCGGACTGAGGCAGTGATCCTTTCTTGACAAGTTTCACACGAGGTGTGAGTAATATCTCATCCTTAAGGGCACGTTGAATGTCGCGAGTCATCTTCTGCAACTCGGGATAAACATCTGTATTCAGACCATCAAGTTCTACCTCAACAGTCATGATATCGTTGTCGTCTTCAGTGTCGAGGGTAATGAGATAATTACTACCCAATCCAGGGTATTGTACGAGTATCTTTTCAACCTGCATCGGGAATACATTGACACCCTTAATGATGAACATATCATCGGTACGTCCCTTGATGCGGTCGATACGTCTATGGGTACGTCCGCAAGGGCATTCGCCAGGGATGATACGAGTAAGGTCACGTGTACGATAACGCAAGATGGGCATCATGGTACGGTCAAGGGTTGTCAGTACCATCTCGCCAAGCTCTCCATCGGGTACAGGCTCAAGGGTATCGGGATCGACAATCTCAAGAATATAGTTGTCTTCCCAAAGGTGCATGCCATTCTGCTCCTTGCATTCGAAAGCAACGCCCGGACCATTCATCTCGGTCATTCCGAAGGAGTTATAAGCTTTAACGCCAAGGAGTCGTTCAATGCGGAGTCGCTGTTCGTTAGTATGTGGTTCGGCACCAATAAAGAGCGTGCGTAGCTTAGTAGATCGAGGATCCACGCCTTCTTCTTGAAAAACCTCAGCCAAGCGGATGGCATACGATGGTATAGCATGCAGACAAGTGGTACCAAAGTCTTTTATAAACATGATTTGGCGTTTGGAGTTTCCTGCAGCTGCCGGCACTGTTGTCGCTCCGAGCTTCTCGGCACCATACTGAAAGCCCAGTCCACCAGTAAACATGCCATAGCCGCTGGAGTTCTGGAAAACGTCTGTATCGCGGCATCCTACCATATACATGTCACGGGCAATCATGTTTGCCCATGAATCGATGTCGTGACGAGAATATGTAACAACAGTAGGATGACCTGTTGTACCACTTGTAGAGTGGATGCGGATGGCATCCTTCAGGTCGCCGCCAACTAAACCAAAAGGATAGTTGTCGCGAAGGTCTTGCTTTGTTGTAAACGGAATCTTTCTGATATCATCGACAGTCTGAATGCTGTCGGGCGTGATGCCCAATTCACCTAAACGCTTCTTGTAGAAAGGTGAACGAAGGCACACCTCAATAGTCTTGCGAAGTTTCTCGACTTGTAGTTGCTGTAATTCCTGACGAGACATGGTCTCAAGCTCAGGTTGCCAATACTCTGTTTTGTTCATCATTTTATTTTAGTTTTTGCTTAAATGCATCATCATGACGGCAGCCAAACCTGCCGTCTCTGTGCGGAGACGACTCGTACCAAGATGTACTGATACGAATCCGTAATCCATGGCCATACGCACCTCATCCACGGAAAAGTCACCTTCAGGACCTATCAACACCAGTATATCATCGCTGTCATCCGGCTTGCGTAACTCATCAAATAGATAAGTCCGCTCTATTTCTTCGTAACAATGGGCAATATACTTGCGTCCGGCAGTTTGCTGTGATATAAATGTCTTGAAGGATTGCATCTCGTTCAAACGTGTAGCCCAGGCCTTACGGCTTTGCTTCATGGCAGACACCGTAATCTTCTCTATACGTGGTAGTTTTACCACGTTACGTTCAGAAAAACGGCAATTCAGGAACGACAGCTCGTCGATACCTATCTCAACCGTTTTCTCCGTCATCCACTCCATGCGGTCCATCATCTTTGTCGGGGCTATGCCCAGGTGGAAGTGTCCTTTCCATTGTGGTTGCTGAGGTATGGTCTCCAGAATGTCATATAGACAATGTTTGTTAGAAGCCATTGTCACCTCTGCCTTATAGAACGAACCCTGACCGTCCATCAGCATGATTGTATCACCTTCCTTCAGACGAAGCACACGTACGGCATGGGCTGCCTCCTCGGGAGGGAGCTCATGGCTTGTTGCAGCTTCGGGTGCGTAGAAATAATGTATTTCCTTCATGCTTGTTCTGCGTTTTCGTCCTTAGGCTTCCGTTTGCTTAGTTCTTCCTTGATGTAGGAGGCTAACCGATAGTCCTCGTCCTCAACAGCCTTGTCCAGTTCTGCTTTCAGCTTCTCCGTATCAATCGTGTTGATGGGTATCGATATACGCGTCTGCTCAGAATCGAACGGAATGCTTTGTGACTCCATCAGCTTCTCGTCAATGTAGAGTGGCACATGAGCCATCACATGCAGTAGTACCGCATCAGAGAGACGTATCTGGTGAATGGAATAGTTGTCCTGATTCAGCAGTGACACCAGATACTGACCTTCATGGATGCCAAAGATGGTTAGTTCCAGTTTCTTCACATCCACATAGTCGTTCAGCATCATTAGCATCACTTCGGGAAGCAACAAATTACACAAATCATGTTGCTCAGCACGCATCTGCAACTGATGACGCATCGACTGGTCGCAAACCACGTTAAGTGCTCTACGGTCGTTCTCGTCGGTTAACGTCAGTATTGCTAAGCCGTCTGTCCCGACAATTTCTGCCAGACGATGATATCTCAGTCGCGTGCGTACCATATTATATATATACAGTTATTTCTTCTCTGGTTGGAAGAGTACCCAGAAGGATACACCCACTAACAAGGCGAAACCAGCAAAGATGAACCAACACATCTGCCAGCCATTCGGCTCTATTCCAAGCAAGAAACCGTCTTTCCACTTACAGAAATGATTGATAATCTCACCTGCAGCCAAAGTACCGACTGTGGCTCCAATACCGTTGGTCATCATCATGAATAGTCCTTGAGCAGAAGCCTTGACAGAAGGTTGACATTCCATATCGACAAACATCGCACCCGAAACATTGAAGAAGTCAAAGGCAACGCCATAAACTATGCATGACAGAATGAAGAGAAGTACGCCAGGCATACCTGGATCACCAATACCGAAGAAGCCGAAACGGAATACCCATGCAAACATGGCCATAAGCATTACACCTTTGATACCAAACTTCTTAAGGAAGAATGGAATCATAAGGATACACAAGGCCTCACTGATTTGTGATATGGAAGTAAGTAATGTCGCATTGTTGGCGGCAAAAGTGTCGGCAAAAGCAGGATCGCCCTTAAAACTCGTGATGAACGGACCTGCATAGCCATTAGTGACTTGCAGACACATACCTAAGAGAGCGGAGAAAATAAAGAAGAGTGCCATTTTCTTGGTCTTGAACAGCTTAAAGGCGTTCAAACCAAAGGTTTCTGCCAAAGATACTGATTCTTTCTTTACCAGCGGACAAGCAGGAAGTGTGAAGCAGTAGGCACAAAGAATGAAACTTAACACGCCAGAAACGAAGAACTGCATATAGGTATATTGGAACTTATTAGGGTTCTCTGCCAGTGTGAAGGCAAAGGAACCATCTTCCCAAACAGCACAGTTAACAAACCACATGGTAGCGATGAAACCGACAGTTCCAAGAACACGGATTGGTGGGAAATCTTTAACTGTGTCAAGCCCGTTGTTCTTCAGAATAGTGAATGCCGTGGTATTGGCAAGTGCAATAGTAGGCATAAAGAACGCTACACTGAGTGTATAGAATGTAATGAACATTGTCTTGTCAGGTTCTGGAGTTGTATAACCCATCCACCAGCAACCTAACATAAATGCACCAGCCAGCAGGTGGCACAGTCCAAGAACGCGCTGTGGCTGCATGTATTTATCTGCCACAATACCCATGATGGTAGGCATGAAGATAGACACAATACCTTGAATAGCATAGAACCATGAAATTTCTTCTCCCATACCAGCTTTTCCAAGGTAATTACCCATACACGTGAGGTAGGCACCCCACACAGCGAACTCCAAGAAGTTCATCACAGATAAACGTACTTTAAGATTCATAGTCGTATTTTTTTAGATTAGTACATTATTATTTTTATAGGCTTGAAGCCTACTGTTGACACATTGAATGTGTACCGTTCCTCCCACCCACTCAGTATAAGCCAGTTCCTGCTCTAACGGATAAACTGATTGAACCTCGGAATCACATATCTCGACAACACCTGGGGCAATAACCAAACCGTTTGGCATCACTACTTCGTGTGCAGCAACTCGTCTCATCCATCAGTATGTTTTATGGTTTTCGAAGAGGGCGAGCACGAAAGACATTTTCGTCCGAAGCTGGGTCGTTTGACTCAGTGCGTTCTATAGATGCAGAATCACGCTTGGCACCATCAGGGCTCTTCTCTTCCGTTGCTTTTTTATGGAAACGAATAAGCTGTAACTGGTCTAAGAACAGCAGGTTACCCACATCGTTTTCGTTCGAAGGCGAGAGATAGATGAAGGTTCGTATCTTCTTTACCCGTTGGTCATCAGCAGCAGGAATACGCAATGTAACAACACCCGTAGTGGTACAATGTGCAGAATGAGTTGATATACTGTCGTTGCCATAAGTAATAGCCATATAAAGAAGCGCATCCTTCATGCCCGACTTATACATGTAATGAGACAACATATTGAATTGGAAGGCATCACCCTTACGGAATGTAGAGTCGGCCTCCATTTCAAACGACACACGGTTGTAACCAGGATAAGGCATCATGAGCAATGCTGTGGCGTCGTTCCATATATTTGCCGTGTCGCCAGAAAGGCTGAAAGTATTAAATTGTCCGATTTCACCGACAGAAGCACCTATCGATATGGCATCATCATTGAGCCGTTTCACCACATTACCATAGATTTTAGCGAACTGCTCCACCTGCGAATAGTAATATACGAGTGAAGAGTCGAACTCTGCCTCAGTGACACCATGTTTCTTAAAGACGGTCTGTAAGTACATGGTCTCATTGAACTCACGGCTGTCATTTGTCTCGCTATTAGAGGCCATAGATATGGCAACATGATAGTCACAGAGTATGTCTTCCATATCACCAGGCGAGATAACACCTTTAGGAACGGAAGGCTTACAGGCTGAAATGGTTAAAAGCACCACAGCGAGCCATAGGATACACTTACTCTTGTACTTCGTCATCAGCATCGATAGGATGGGACTTACGGAAGGTTATATGACTCAGTTCATTACGATAGAACAACAGCAATGCTATAATACCTACACTAACATTGGCATCAGCAAAATTGAAGACAGGACTAAAGAACACGAACTCCTGACCACCGACAACTGGCATCCATGTGGGCCATGTGGTTTCAATGAGCGGGAAGTAGAACATGTCAACCACCTTACCCATCATGACGGGTGCATAGCCTTGACCAAAGGAAACGAACTCTGCAATGTTATATGGTGTAGATACTGTGAATATCTGTCCATAGAATAGACAGTCAATCAAATTGCCCATAGCTCCAGCGAGAATCATTGACAGCAGGACAACATAGCCAGTTCTGGCTCGTTGCGCTACCTGTAACCATATATAATAGCTCAGGGCACCAACAGCCAAGACACGAAAGGCAGTTAGGAAAATCTTGCTACCAATCTCCATACCGAAGGCCATGCCGTTGTTTTCGATGAAAGTAATCTTAAACCAACTGGCAATCTCAATGCTTTCGTGAAGCGTCATATGAGTCTTCACCCATATCTTCAGTACCTGATCGATGACCAGGACAGCCAATACGATAAGTACAGCTGTCCAACCATCGTTCCACCATGTCCGTTTCTTCGTATCCATTTACTTACGTTTCATTTTGGACTCTACGCTGAGCGTAGCATGAGGGACGGCACGCAGACGTTCTTTAGGAATGAGCTGACCAGTGATGCGGTCAATGCCATAAGTCTTGTTCTGTATGCGTACCAAAGCAGCCTCTAACCCCTGAATGAACTTCTGCTGACGAGCAGCCATCTGTATCAGTTCTTCCTTTGTCTGGGTGCTACTACCTTCTTCCAATGCCTTATACGTTGGCGACGTGTCATCCACATCGTTAGAATCCTGATTCATCAGCACTCGCATCATCTGGTCATAGTCGCGTTTTGCCAATGCCAGTTTCTCATCAATAATCTGACGGAACTCTTCCAGTTCCTCATCAGTGTAACGTGTTTTTTCAGACATAATTAATTAGGATTTAATTATAGTAATATTGATTGTAAATTCATCAAACTCAACCGCCTGACCATCATTGTCGCTGAGTTCAATAGAATCAGCCAACACCTGTGTCATGATATAGTTGCCGAAATGAGCTACTGCCTGACTTACAGCATCGTTGGGCGACAATGTGATAATAATGCGATCGGTAATTTCCAGACCACTCTCTTTGCGGATGTTCTGAACACGGTTGATAATCTCGCGTGCCAGTCCCTCCTGACGCAACTCGTCGGTTAACTCCACCTCCAGTGCAACAGTTAGTGAACCTTCATTTGCTACGAGCCATCCTGGAATATCTTCACTGATAATCTCGACATCGCTCAGTTCTACAGTCAGGTTGTTTCCATCTACCATAATGGCGATGTTACCATTAGTTTCCAGTTCTGCTATCTGTTCTTGAGATAAACCATCCATTTGAGCAGCAACACCTTTCATCAGTTTACCGAACTTTTTACCCATGGTACGGAAGTTGCACTTTACTTTCTTAACCAGTACACCTGCACCATCAACGAACTTCAGCTCCTTTACATTCACCTCGTTCATTATAAGGTCTTTAACTGCCTCAATATGACGTTGTTGCTCCTTTGTAGCAGGGATCATGATGCTCTGCAGTGGCTGGCGAACCTTAATGTTCACCTTTCGACGAAGTGCAAGAACCATTGAAGTGATTTTTTGAGCCATCTCCATACGTTCCTCTAAGTCTTTGTCGATAAGCGCCTCGTCTGCCTGAGGGAACACATCAAGATGAACAGAATCCATCTCTCCTCCCAAATCCTTGTACAACTGATCGGCATAGAAGGGTGCAAATGGAGCCAGCAGCTTTGCTACAGTCATCAAACATGTATAGAGTGTTTCGTAGGCAGAATTCTTGTCTGCAGACATCTCTTTGCCCCAGAAACGTTTTCTGTTCAAACGTACATACCAGTTGCTCAGGTCGTCATTAACAAAAGTGTCGATGAGACGACCTGCACGTGTCGGGTCATAATTGTCTAACTCTTTTGTCACACCCTTGACAAGCGTATTGAGTGATGATAGTATCCATCGATCAATTTCCGGACGCTCATCTATTTGCTGGGACATGCCGGAGGGTTCCCAACCATCAACGTTTGCATAAAGTGCAAAGAAACTATAAGTATTATATAATGTACCAAAAAACTTACGACGAATCTCATCTACACCTTCTGGGTCAAACTTCAAGTTATCCCATGGTTCTGAATTAGTCATCATATACAGTCGTACAGCATCAGAACCATATTTCTCTATCATGTCAAAAGGATTGACGACATTGCCGACATGCTTGGACATCTTATTACCTTTAGCATCAAGAACCAGTCCCGATGAAATCACGTTTTTAAAGGCTACAGAGTCAAAGATCATCGTTGCAATGGCATGTAAAGTAAAGAACCATCCACGCGTCTGGTCAACACCTTCATTGATGAAATCTGCAGGGAAGGCCTTGTTCTGATCGATGGCCTCTCTATTTTCAAACGGATAATGCACTTGAGCATAAGGCATAGAACCGGAATCAAACCACACGTCAATAAGGTCGGCTTCACGCTTCATAGGCTTTCCTGAAGCAGAAACCAGGATGATATAATCAACGTAAGGACGATGTAAGTCGATGCGGGCATAATTTGCATCAGACATGTCGCCTGGCACAAAGCCTTTGTCCTTTAAAGGATTGGATGTCATGATGCCAGCCTTGACAGATTTCTCGATTTCATCATACAGTTCTTTTATACTTCCGATGCATATCTCTTCACCATCCTCAGATCGCCAGATAGGTAAGGGAGTTCCCCAGAAACGACTACGTGAAAGGTTCCAGTCATTCAAGTTGTCAAGCCAGTTGCCAAAACGTCCGGTACCCGTTGATTCTGGTTGCCAATTAATCGTTTTGTTCAACTCCGACATACGTTCCTTGCATGCAGAAGACTTGATGAACCAAGAGTCAAGAGGATAATAAAGCACTGGTTTGTCAGTACGCCAACAGTGAGGATAGTTATGAACGTGCTTCTCTATCTTGAACACCTTGTTTTGGGCCTTCAAGTCCATACAAATTGAGATGTCCAAAGTTTCATCCTTGTCGGTTAGCTGTTCGTCGTATGCATTTTTCACATAACGACCTGCAAATTTTCCCCATTCCTTCGTGTTAACATAATTCTTAACAAAGTCTGGGTCAAGGTCTTCTATGAGGAAATATTTTCCCTGTAAGTCAACGACTGGACGCTCAGCACCCTTCTTGTCGATGAGAACAATAGGACAGATACCAGCCTTCTTGGCTACAAAAGCGTCGTCGGCACCAAAATTGGGTGCAATATGTACGATACCGGCACCGTCTTCTGTTGTCACATAATCACCAGGAATAACGCGGAAGGCATCACCCATAGGCTTAATAGCAGGCATGAGTTGTTCATACTCCATACCCACGAGGTCAATGCCTTTGTAATGCCCCACGATACGATATGGCATGAATTTCTCTCCCTTTTTGAATTCGGGCATTTCACCGCCATCAGTAATATTTCCTTCTGCTGGCAGATAGGCATTCAGACGTGCCTCTGCAAGTACAATTGTTATGGGGTCTGCAGTATAAGGGTTATATGTCTCTACTGCGACATAGTCAATCTTTGGTCCTACGCAAAGTGCTGAATTAGCAGCAAGTGTCCAAGGAGTTGTTGTCCATGCCAAGAAGTATGGAGTTCCCCACCCTGTCATTTCGGGTTTGGGGTTCTTCATCTTAAACATGGCTGTACATGTGGTGTCCTTGACATCACGATAACATCCTGGCTGATTAAGCTCGTGGCTCGAAAGCCCCGTACCGGCAGCTGGAGAATAAGGCTGAATAGTGTAGCCTTTGTACAACAAGCCTTTCTGATAGAATTGCTTAAGCAACCACCAAAGAGTCTCTATATATTTATTATCATAAGTAATGTAAGGATGATCAAGATCTACGAAATAGCCCATCTTCTCTGTCAGATCACGCCATTCCTGTGTATAGATCATGACATTCTCACGACACTTACGATTATAATCCTCTGTAGAAATATAATGTTCAGACTCCTTATTGTCAATATCAGCCTTCGTAATACCTAATTCTTTCTCAACACCTAACTCGACAGGGAGTCCATGGGTATCCCAGCCTGCCTTACGATGCACTTGAAAACCACGCATGGTCTTATAGCGGTTGAATGTGTCCTTGATGCTACGAGCCAAGACATGGTGAATGCCTGGATGACCATTGGCTGAGGGAGGACCCTCGAAAAACACAAATTGAGGACAGCCTTCCCGCTCATCGACAGAGCGAAGAAATACGTTTTTCTCCTTCCACATCTGCAGGATATCATTATTTACCTGCGTCAAGTTCAAGCCGTTATGCTCAGCGAATCTCTTTGCCATTAGTTATTCTTCTTATCTTATTAATTTTGACGTGCAAAAGTAGTTATTTTTTTTCACTCCACCAAATTCTTTTTTAAATATCATTTGCACATAACAATTTTTAATTGTATCTTTGCAGGCGATTTACAGTGCTTGATGCTGAAATAATTATTACTAATAACTAAAACAATATGACAATTCTAATGATTTTACAGCTAATGGTAGTGTTGTTGGCACTATACGTTGGCTCGCGTTACGGAAGCCTTGCACTTGGCGCCATCTCGGGTATTGGATTAGCCATTCTGGTATTTGGATTCGGCCTAAAACCTGGTACTCCACCGACTGATGTCATCTATATCATCATTGCCGCTGTTACATGTGCAGGTATCATGCAAGCATCGGGTGGCATGGACTGGCTGATTCAATTAGCCGAAAAACTTTTGCGACGCCACCCAAACTTTATCACATTCCTTGCGCCTCTTTGTACTTTTTTCCTTACAGTATTAGTTGGCACTGGCCATGTTGTATATACTTTAATGCCCATTATCGTTGATATTGCCATCAAGAAAGGCATACGTCCAGAACGTCCATGTGGTGTCGCAAGTATCGCTTCTCAGGTTGGCATAACGTGCTCACCCATAGCGGCTGCCGTTGTTGCGTTCGTGTCAATATCCAATGCCAACGGGTTTGAAATTACCATACCTCAAGTATTGATGGTCAGCATCCCTGCTTGTCTTTGCGGACTCGTGGCTGCTGCGGCATTATCATACCGTAGAGGCCTTGACCTTGATAAAGACCCTGTTTTTCAGGCTCGCATCAAAGACCCGGAGCAGTACAAGTTCGTGTATGGAGACTCAGCCACTACGCTTAACAAGACCATCTCACCAGAAGCAAAGCGTGCAGTATTCATTTTTTTAGGTGCGTTGGTTATCATTGTTTTCTTCGCTATATTCCAAAATGCCCTACCAGCCTATAATACCCTCCGAGCAGTAAAAGGTGGACAAGATTTATTTATCAACGAGAATCTTACACTGACCGTTGATCAATTGCTGCAGGCAAGAGTACATGTTACAGGCATAACGGAATGGTTCCACAAGCCTCTGGCTATGAACGTCGTCATACAAATTGTTATGATCAGTGCTGCCGCTCTGATGATTATTTTCTGTAAGGCTGCACCAAAGAAAGCTGTTTCTGGAGCCGTATGGCAAAGCGGCATGGTCGCTGTTGTTGCTATTTATGGTATTGCATGGCTGGCAGACACGTTTTTCTCCAATTACATGCCGGAAATGAAAGCCATCATGGGCGACATGGTGAAAGCATATCCTTGGACTATTGCCATTGCTTTCTTCCTGGTATCTGTACTCATCAATTCACAGGGAGCTGTTGTCGTTGCAATGCTACCGCTGGCTTATTCTCTTGACATTCCTGGATGGGTGCTTTTGGGCGTTCTTCCAAGTGTATATGGTTATTTCTTTATACCAAACTATCCATCAGATATTGCTACTGTGAATTTTGACCGAACCGGCACTACCGTTATCGGCAAATATCTACTCAACCACTCATTTATGATGCCTGGTCTGACATGTGTGATTGTTTCCACTATTGTTGCATATCTTATTTCTATGGTTCTTTACTAAAATTTCGTTAAATAGTTCGTTATAAAAAAATAAATAAGTACCTTTGCAAGTACTTAACTAAAAAAGTAATATGGCAAACTCAGAAAACAATAAACATCACATCCACAAGAAAGATGGAGCCAGTTTGTTCAAACAAAAGCAACTGGCAGCAATTGACAGAAATAAGTTCATTCAGAAATGGCTTTTCAGAATATTATGCGTATTAGCCGTTGTGCTATTTATCATTATGATAGTCGTATATTTACTTTAAGCAAAGATGAAAGCTATGAGGCTTGCCCGTAATGGCAAGCCTCTTGTCTTCCATTACAGGAAGGCAAAGTGCAACATGACCCATTGTTCGACGTAAGTTTATTTCCACGCATGGATGCAAGAGAAACATCTGTTGGCTATTCTCTTCGCTGTCCTCGACTATCATCATGTCTATGCCAAAGGGACCACGATATTTGTCATTATACAAAGATGAAGTAATATCCACAAGTTTTTCTCTAACCGAATCCAACAAATCTTCTGAAATATAATTAATTAGTGTAGCCTTTTTATTGCTTTCAGAAGAAAGAATGTTCCCACTATAGGCTCCGTTTATCGTGTCGAAAAGTGATAGTCCTAAATATTCAACATTCCCCTTTCCATCGCTATAGAATTCCATGGCGAAATCTATAACATGAGGATAGTAGGGCTCGACCATGATGCTTCCTTGCGATTGTATGACATGGGTAGCCCATCCAACGAGAGCATCATTCATTGGACAAGTAGCCACACGCACCCCTCTGCCAGTAGAACTCCAAGGTGCTTTAAGAACCATACGATGGTGATTTGTGAACTTTTGCATGATTTCATCGACGGACAAACAGCAAAAAGACTGACCGATGGTTCCAGAAAGGCTGATTTGATCGAGCACAGTGGCAGCAGTCTTCCTATGAGACAATTGACGAATGACAGCGATTTCATCAGTAGTCGGAACCAAGCAACTCTCCACTCCACATCGGAGCAACATATTTCTGATAGTCAAATCCCATCCCCAAGGCTCAATCTTATCAATAGAAAGTTTAGCAACGTCTTTCTTCGTTACGAACATCGGATTGTGTCGTTGGATACCGGCCTTTTTCTTAAAGGCTGAATATTCTGAATAGGCCGCTTCAACATCATCCACTAATACAGCATCATTCTCAGATGCCCATAATGCTGGTAAAAAAGATAATTCCGAACGGAGTGCTCTCCCTGCGAGCGGAGGTGTGAAGTTCGACATATTAGCAGCCAATGCCAAGTCGTGTTCTGGATTGAAAATATGTAATATCATGCTCATAAATATTCATTTTCTTGCAATTGGGGACAAAATTACAATTTTTTTATGATATTTTGCAATATAGACTTTGCAATTTAAGATAAAATGATTAACTTTGCATCCGTTTTAAAACAAATCATTGTTCAAAGGTTAGTTCATGGAAGCGTTCTTCAGGACACATCGTTATTTAGTAGAGCATACCAATGCACCGGTCCGTCGCATCCTTATGGATGAGATCAACTGGAATGACCGTATGATTGGTATAAAAGGAACGCGCGGCGTTGGCAAAACAACTTTCCTACTTCAATATGCGAAAGAGAATTTCGATGTAAAAGACCGTAAATGCCTTTACATCAACATGAACAATTTTTATTTCCAAGGACGTGGTATAGCTGATTTCGCTGGAGAGTTCTATCATCAAGGTGGTAGGGTCTTACTTATTGACCAAGTATTCAAACAGCCTAACTGGAGTAAGGAGTTACGACGTTGCTACGATGAGCATCCTGGTCTTAAAATTGTTTTTACAGGTTCAAGCGTGATGCGTCTGAAAGATGAAAACCCTGAATTGAACGGTATAGTCAAATCGTATAACCTGCGTGGCTTTTCGTTTAGAGAGTTCATCAATCTGATGACCGGAAGTCAGTTTCAGCCTTACACCCTTGAAGAAGTATTGAATAACCATGAACATATCGTAAAGAATATATTACCGAAAGTTTCTCCGTATCAGTATTTTCAGGATTATATTCACCACGGGTTCTATCCTTTCTTCCAGGAACACCGTAACTACAGTGAAAATCTGTTGAAGACGATGAATATGATGACTGAGGTGGATATTCTTCTCATAAAACAGATTGAGCTGAAATATCTCACTAAAATAAAAAATCTATTCTACCAGTTGGCAGAAGATGGTCCCAAGGCTCCTAACGTCAGCAAATTAGCACATAATATAGAGACCTCACGTGCCACTATCATGAACTATATCAAGTATCTTGCAGATGCTCGACTAATTAATATAATATATCCTGTTGGACAGGAGTTTCCTAAGAAACCATCCAAAATCATGCTTCATAACTCCAACCTGATGTATGCCATCTATCCCATTCAGGTTGAGCAACAGGATGCAATGGAGACTTTCTTTGTCAATTCGCTATGGAAAGATCATAAAGTCAATCAAAGTGGGCGAGATAATTTCTATGTTGTTGACAATCATCTGAAGTTCCGTGTCTGCAACGCTGAAATCATGAATAAGCCCAGGGCCCATTCAGACATTATTTATGCACGATATAATACAGAAATTGGTAAGGACAATCAAATTCCGCTATGGCTGCTGGGATTTTTGTACTAAAATATAATTATTCACTTAATACATTATTTATCTAAACAAATGGCTAAAGAAAAGAAATTTATCACCTGTGATGGTAACGAGGCTGCGGCTCACGTGAGTTACATGTTCTCAGAGGTAGCTGCTATCTACCCCATCACCCCGAGCTCACCTATGGCTGAGCACGTTGACGAGTGGGCTGCCCGTGGTCGTAAGAACCTTTGGGGTCAGACCGTAAGTGTGCAGGAAATGCAGTCTGAGGCTGGTGCTGCCGGTGCCGTTCACGGTTCACTGCAGGCTGGTGCTCTCACTACAACCTTCACCGCTTCTCAGGGTCTTCTTCTGATGATTCCTAACATGTACAAGATTGCTGGTGAACTGATTCCATGCGTATTCGACGTTTCTGCCCGTACGCTGGCTTCTCACTCTCTGTGTATCTTCGGTGACCACCAGGACGTCATGGCATGCCGCCAGACTGGTTTCGCCATGCTCTGCGAGGGTTCTGTACAGGAGGTTATGGATATGACCGCTGCTGCTCACCTGGCATCTCTTGAGACCTGCGTACCGTTCGTTAACTTCTTCGACGGTTTCCGCACCTCTCACGAGTATCACAAGATTGAGCTGCTCGACCAGGAGGATGTACGTCCACTCGTTAAGGAAGAGTACATCAAGCGCTTCCGCGACCGTGCTATGTCGCCTGAGCGTCCTATCACTCGCGGTACTGCAGAGAACCCCGAGACCTTCTTCACACACCGTGAGGCTTGCAACCCTTACTACGATGCAGTGCCAGAAGTAGTAGAGAAGTATCTGGGTGAGCTGTCTAAGATTACCGGTCGTGAGTATCACCTGTTCTCTTACTACGGAGCTGAGGATGCAGACCGCATGATCATCCTCATGGGTTCGGCTACCGACGCTGCCCGCGAGGCTATCGACTATCTGAACGCTAATGGCCAGAAGGTAGGTATGATCAGCGTTCACCTCTATCGTCCGTTCAGTGTGAAGCACCTGTTGGCTGCTGTTCCTAAGACTGTAAAGAAGATTGCTGTGCTCGACCGCACAAAGGAGCCTGGTGCAAATGGCGAACCTCTTTACATGGATGTAAAGGATGCCTTCTATGAGGTAGAGAATCGTCCAGTCATTGTTGGTGGCCGTTATGGTCTTGGTTCTCACGACACCACACCGGCTCAGATTATCAGCGTGTTCAACAACCTCGCTATGCCCGAGCCCAAGAACCACTTCACTATTGGTATCGTTGATGATGTTACCTTCACTTCACTTCCTGAAGTTGAAGAGATTGCACTTGGTGGCAAGGGCATGTTCCAGGCTAAGTTCTTCGGACTCGGTGCCGATGGTACCGTTGGTGCTAACAAGAACTCTGTGAAGATTATTGGTGACAACACTGATAAGTACTGCCAGGCATACTTCTCTTACGACTCTAAGAAGTCTGGAGGTTTCACCTGCTCTCACCTGCGTTTCGGTGATACTCCTATCCGCTCTACCTATTTGGTGACCACACCTAACTTCGTGGCATGCCACGTTCAGGCTTACCTCCACATGTACGACGTTACTCGCGGTCTGCAGAAGAACGGTCAGTTCCTGCTGAACACCATCTTCGATGCTGACGAGTTAGAGAAGTTCATGCCTAACAAGGTTAAGCGTTACTTCGCACAGAACAACATTACTGTTTATACCATCAATGCTACAAAGATTGCACAGGAGATTGGTCTGGGTAACCGTACCAACACTATCCTGCAGTCTGCATTCTTCCGTATCACTGAGGTGATTCCTGTAGAACTGGCTGTTGAGAAGATGAAGGCTGCTGCCTTGAAGTCTTACGGAGCCAAGGGTCAGGACGTTGTTGATAAGAACTATGCTGCTATCGACCGTGGTGGTGAGTACGTTCAGCTGACCGTTAAGCCCGAGTGGGCTAACCTGCCAGATGACGAGGCTAAGGCTGACGATGCACCTGCATTCGTTAAGGAGCTCGTTCGTCCTATCAACGCACAGGCCGGTGACCTGCTGAAGGTTTCAGACTTCGCTAAGCATGGTACCATCGACGGTTCTTGGGAGGTTGGCACTGCCGCTTACGAGAAGCGTGGTGTTGAAGCTTTCGTTCCTGTATGGAACAAGGAGAACTGTATCCAGTGTAACCAGTGTGCTTACATCTGTCCTCACGCTGCTATCCGTCCGTTCGTGCTCGACGAGAATGAGATAAAGGGCTTCGCTGCTGCTGAAGATACCATTGAGATGAAAGCACCAGCCGCTATGAAGGGTATGCACTTCCGCATCGAGACTTCAGTTCTCGACTGTCTGGGCTGTGGTAACTGTGCTGATATTTGCCCAGGTAATCCAAAACTCGGCAAGGCTCTCACCATGGTTCCATTCAATCCTGATGCTGAGGATATGAAGCAGGAAGCTAAGAACTGGGAATATCTGGTTAAGGAAGTTAAGTCTAAGCAAGATCTCGTTGACATCCGTTCTAACGTTAAGAACTCTCAGTTCGCTCAGCCTCTGTTTGAGTTCTCTGGCGCTTGCTCTGGTTGCGGTGAGACTCCTTACGTGAAGCTTATCAGCCAGCTGTTCGGTGACCGTCAGATGATTGCTAACGCTACTGGTTGTTCTTCTATCTACTCTGCTTCTATTCCTTCTACACCTTACACCAAGAACGAGAAGGGTCAGGGTCCATGCTTCAACAACTCACTGTTCGAGGACTTCTGCGAGTTTGGTCTCGGTATGGCTCTCGGTAACAAGAAGATGAAGGAGCGCGTGGCTAAGCTGCTCCAGGAGGCTTGCGAGAAGTGTGACGTTACTCCCGAATACAAGGCTCTCGCTGAGGAATGGATTGCCAACAAGGAAGATGCCGACAAGACCAAGGAGATTGCTCCGAAGCTGCGTGCAGAAATCGCTGCATGTGCTGCCAAGGGTTGTGAGATCTGCAAGGAACTGCAGACGCTCGACCACTATCTGGTGAAGCGCTCACAGTGGATCATCGGTGGTGACGGTGCTTCTTACGACATCGGTTACGGCGGTCTCGACCACGTGATTGCTTCTGGTGAGGACGTAAATATCCTCGTGCTCGATACTGAGGTTTACTCTAACACCGGTGGTCAGGCTTCTAAGGCTACTCCTCTTGGTGCTATCGCTCAGTTCGCAGCTCAGGGTAAGCGCATCCGCAAGAAGGATCTCGGTATGATTGCTACGACTTACGGCTATGTATATGTAGCTCAGATTGCTATGGGTGCTGACCACGCTCAGACCCTGAAGGCTATCCGCGAGGCTGAGGCATGGCACGGACCTTCTATCGTCATCGCTTATGCTCCATGTATCAACCACGGTCTGAAGGCCAAGGGTGGTATGGGCAAGAGCCAGGCCGAGGAGGCCAAGGCCGTTGAGTGTGGCTACTGGCACCTCTGGCGCTTCAACCCCGCCCTCATCGAAGAAGGCAAGAACCCGTTCTCGCTCGACTCCAAGGAGCCCAACTGGGACAAGTTCCACGACTTCCTGCTGGGTGAGGTTCGCTACCTCTCTGTCAAGAAGGCATATCCCAACGAGGCCGAGGAACTCTTTGCCGAGGCTCAGCGCATGGCACAGCTCCGTTACAAGAGCTATGTTCGCAAGACGCAGGAAGACTGGAGCCAGGAGTAATCCCCTATCCTATCTATATCAAAGGAGCATCCGAATCTTTCGGGTGCTCCTTTTAATTTCATACATTTTTAGTTCAAGATACTCACGTTGACTTTGTCTTCCTCTGTCACGACTCGGCCAAACAAACAAGTTTGATGGCGCTCGCTGTTCCATCGGTTCGAGAAAACTCAAAATTCTTTTGGTTTTCCGCTCACTTAATCGTATCTTTGGCGTTGCCGAAGATACTTGCGTTCGACAATGAAAACAAAATTCTTGATTTTGTTTTGCATTGTACTCACTTATTCGTATCTTTGCAGACATGAACAGGCTTTACCTCATCCTAGCAATCCTGTGCTGCATGCTGCTGTGCGCATGCGGACATCGGTACGATGCCCGTCTGACAGCAATTGACAGTATCATCGAAGACCATGCCGACAGTGCCCAGGTGCTGTTATAAGCGTTCGACACATCGGACGCCTCCACAGCCAACCGCATGTATCACCGCCTGCTTCTTGTCAAGGTCAGTGACCACCTCGACCAGTTAGATGCCACGACAGAGGAGGCGGAGCAGTTGGTGACATACTTCGAGGACGACGGTGACGAGCACCTGCTTCCCATAGCCTATTACTATGGCGGGCGTATCTGTGCAGAAGCCGACAATGTGCCACAAGCCCTCGACTACTTCCACAAGGCAGAGATCCTTCTGACTGATGACCATAGCCTACCCATGCCTAAAGGCGACAGGGACAAGTCCTTGCTGAGTAAGATATATAGCCAGATGGGCTATCTGTTTGTCTATCGTAACATGTATGAAGAAGCACGCCGATGCTCTCAAAAGTCATACGAACTTGACAAGGCCATCCGTGATACCGTTGGCATGATCTTCAATTTGAGGGATATCGGTATTTCCTACAAATGGGCAGACAAAGAAAGGGATGCTTTGCCCTATTTCTATCAAGCTCGGACATTAGCAAATAAGGCGCATGACGAATTTATGAAGACAAGTGTATGTCTTCAGTTGGCAGGAACTTATCTTGATCTTAATAAAGTGGATTCAGCCAAGAAGTATGCCTTACCACTTTTAAAGACAATAGAGCAAACAGATAGTAGTGCCGTGCTTTGTTTTACCTCAGAAGTATATCAGAAAAGCAACCAGATTGATTCGGCAGAATACTATTCACAATTATTGTTGAAACACGGAAAGAAAGACGCTTTATGTGAGGCTCACCAGATATTGGCAGAGATTAATATCAGAAAAAACCGTTCCGCAGAAGCCCTACGGCATTATCAAGCGTATCAGGAATTGAAGTACTGGATAGACAAAGCTAACAGTACCGAGGAAATTGCCCAAGCCAATAGTGCCTATAACTACCAGAAGAAAGAAGCAGAGAACTACGAACTGAAAATAGAGAACGACCGTAAAGAGAAGATTCTCTTAATGACAGTTGCAGCCATCATCGTGCTTGTTCTGGTTTTCTTCCTGTTCTTCAACCGATATAGGCACAGACAGGCTGCGAAACTAAAAGAACTGGAGCGTATCAAGAATGAGCAGCATCTGCAGTCAGAAAAGTATATTGCCGAGAATCAGCAGCGCATAGCAGAACTGGAGGAACAGCTCCAACATGTTTCGGCACTGAATGCTGACCAACGGAGGGAAATGGAAAGCGAGAAGGCGAAACTGACATCATCCAATGAGATAGCCAGACTAAGAAATGTCGAAAGCAAAAGAGCATTGGACAACATTAGGAGTTCTTCTGTTTTCATACGAATGATGGACTTGGCAGAACATAACATGCCTCAAAAGATTTCCGATGACGATTGGCAAGAGTTGGAGGCTGTCATCACTCGGGAATGTGACAAATTTAAGCAAGAGATAAATAGACTATGTCATCCAAATCCCATAGAGTATAGGGTGTGTCTTCTGCTAAAGGCTCGGGTGGAGCCTGTAAAAATAGCAGTAATGATTATGCGTGCAAAGAATTCCGTATCCTCCATTCGCAGTCGTTTATATCAGAAGGCATTTGGCAGTAAAGGTAGTGCAAAGGACTGGGATGAAGTAATTTACAGTTTGTAGTTCATAAGTTTTTATCATACTCTCAATGAGTTCGCAGGAGTTCGCAAAGGAAATGCGAACTTTTTGCGAACTCTCTTTTGTAATGATATTCGCAGGATTCATCTACTTTTGCAGCGTCAAAATAACCCCAAAAAACTAATGAAAATAAATCTTATTAGCATATGGATAAAAGAAAATCAGTAATACTGTCCACCTTACTTGGATTGGTTCTCCCATTTGGAAACATCTGGGGGCCGCTCCTTGTAAGATGTGACAGGGAGGAACAGCGAAAATACCGCCGTGCCATCGTGTGGTCCGAGTTAGCCATAACCGTAGTTTCCTTTATTATGGGAGTCGGTGTAATCGTGGTATGGATGAAGGATATTGTACAAATGAATGAACCCAAGCCTATCAACAGTACGTTCTTAATGTGTCTGTTTTTCGGCTTTTCTGGTCTGGTCGTATTATTTGCATTAGGAAATATCTTGTACTTACATTTGAAAAGGGAATAACGGAGCCCACGTTGCAAGGAACGTCAAGTACATGACAGGATTTGAGTAAAATGCGGTGGAACGGATAATGACAGCTTTCTTTTTAGTCTATTGAATTAGCAGTTCAAAAGGCGAAACTCACAAGAAAGGATGTCTGCCGGCTCACCCTCTACGGAGGCGTGGGCTTTGGCAGTATCAACATCCTGTGCTTTATCTTGTGCCGGGGGCCCCGAATTAGCAACAGCTGGTGTCTTATTTGCAACATATCAACTAGATAAATGTCTTGACTCAGCACATGACAGATTAGTATGTTGCAGACAACATAAATAAGAATTGAAAGTATGGAAAAGTATTTGCTTACATTGTATATAGTTTACTATATTACATTGCCTATAGTTGCAAGGAACTACAAGGACATGGCGGTTTTTGACTACTATGCATTGATTCCGCCTGTGCTGGGTTTGCTCTACTTCGGCTATAGAACGTACATCCATTACAGCAGGGCAGAAAAGTATTTGAAGTGCCTTGTTGTATGCCTGTTGTCCATCCTTATCATCGTTCTGAATTATTGGATATATCTTTAAGGATTGTCGGGACGGTTCTTTGACCTGAAGGTACAAAGAACCGTCCCCATGATTAAACAGTTTGTAGTTCATAAGTTTTTATCATACTCTCAATGAGTTCGCAGGATTCATCTACTTTTGCAGCGTCAAAATAACCCCCAAAAAACTAATGAAAAAAAATCTTATTAGCATATGGATAAAAGAAAATCAGTAATACTGTCCACCTTACTTGGATTGGTTCTCCCATTTGGAAACATCTGGGGGCCGCTCCTTGTAAGATGTGACAGGGAGGAACAGCGAAAATACCGCCGTGCCATCGTGTGGTCCGAGTTAGCCATAACCGTAGTTTCCTTTATTATGGGAGTCGGTGTAATCGTGGTATGGATGAAGGATATTGTACAAATGAATGAACCCAAGCCTATCAACAGTACGTTCTTAATGTGTCTGTTTTTCGGCTTTTCTGGTCTGGTCGTATTATTTGCATTAGGAAATATCTTGTACTTACATTTGAAAAGGGAATAACGGAGCCCACGTTGCAAGGAACGTCAAGTACATGACAGGATTTGAGTAAAATGCGGTGGAACGGATAATGACAGCTTTCTTTTTAGTCTATCGAATTAGCAGTTCAAAAGGCGAAACTCACAAGAAAGGATGTCTGTCGGCTCACCCTCTACGGAGGCGTGGGCTTTGGCAGTATCAACATCCTGTGAATGGGTTTGTGGTTAAACCTGAGAGACAATGTTGAGGAAGGTTTTGGGTGCTCCTTTTTTAATACTTCAAAATCCCTTTAATTATTTCCTTGACGGCTACCACTTTACTGCGGGAGACAGGTATGGCATCGTGGTTGTACTTCATGACGAGTTGCATGGAGCCAGACTTCGAAACAATATGTTCCACCTGGCCGAGGTTGACAATGAAAGCACGATGACAGCGTACTATCATGGGATAGGCATGCAAAGTATCTTCCATCTGTTTCGATGTGGCGCGAAGCATATCTGAACGGACCTTACCCTCAAGCCAGTGAACCACTTTAACATAATTGCCGACCGCCTCTATATATAATAGGTGGGAGACGGAAAGCATGACTTTCTCATTGGTAGAACCCGTGAGGGTGATGACATCAGGCTGCTCTATGTTTGTGACAAAACCAGCCTTTTCTTCCTCGTGCTTCTTTGCACGATGTTCTGTTTCTTTCTGCAACAGTTGAAGCCGGCTGTTCAATTCTCGTGTCTCCTCCAACTCTAACGCCAGATATCTGCTACGAAACTTATATCGCCAATAGAGCCCAATGATGAAGGAGCAGAAAGCCAGAAGTAGGATAGCCTGAAGGATTCCTTTCCACGTCAGCGGATCTGAGGCTCCTATGCTGCTCATGGGGAAATGGAGGTAGGCGCAGATAAAAAGTGCCTCCAAGGGCGTATTAATCAGTTGAAACCACAAATTGCGGCGGATAATATACTCAACTCCCCTGTCAAGCGATGTCGGTATGCCCAGGATATGGGTAACGACACCCTCTGTGACATAACAGACGCCGACCCCAAGTACCCAAATAACCAAGAAGTGCAGATACAGTATCAGCCCTAACGCGCCTAAGCCAATGGGCTTGAACACGACAAAGGCAAGGCAAGTTATGCCGACGCTGATAATGCGTACCCTAAGTGTTTCTTTTTGACTTCCATTCATATCGGGTGCAAAAGTACGAAAATAAATCGAGATAGCACATGCGTTTCGTAACAGATTGACTGCCATTCGTCACATTAACCTACCGTTCGTCACATTTCAGTGTTGAATATCCCAGAAAGTTGTGGGAAATGCTGCACCTGCTTAATTTTGCACTCGCAATTGTGCAACAACTATCAAATGTTAAATAATGAGGTTATGAAAAGAAGAACTGTTATTGGCATCATTTTTATCGTGGCTGCTCTGTTGAAGTTGGCCACTCTGTGGGGCATTCTCCACTGGAGATGGTTTGAAACCATGTCGGAAGGCCGCTGGGCCATGTATTTCAGCATATTCATTTTGCTGTATGTCGGGGTACATCTTGTTATAGACAGTTATCGTAGCAATCCAGACCAATGGCTGCAGCGACCTATTCCACCGGCAGAAGAGGGCAAACGCATCTGCTGTTCTGTTCACTACGGGGGTGACGAGTACGTCTATCGCGGTGAGCCGTTCCACGGAGCCCGACTTGACGCTTTCTGCGGCGGCATCCGAATGGATTTGCGAGAGGCTGTCATCACGGAGGACGAGGAGATTGACATCCACACGTTTTGCGGCGGTATCGAGCTGTTTGTACCCGCTCACGTCAATATCGAAGTGAAGAGCCGAAGCTTCATCGGCGGTGTCGGTAATCATGCCATACATACCGCTGACCAGAAGGCTCCAACCATTCATATCGTCGCCAGTAATTTCCTCGGTGGCGTGGATATCAAGAATTGAAAAAAAAAAGATGAGTATGAAAAGAATGTTTTTAAGATTCGCAGCATTGATGGCTGCAATGATGATGACGATGATGTCGTTTGCTAAGACACAGGACTGGGGCGGACGAGTGATTGACGAGAAGGGCGAACCGATGCCCTTTGTGAATGTGGTGCTGCTGTCGCTGCCCGACTCGGCATTCGTACAAGGAGCGATGACCGACGAACATGGTGCGTTCAAGATTGTGACGAATGTTAACAATGGCGTGTTCAAGGTGAGCAGCGTGGGTTATCAGACCTTATATATAAACGCGGGCGAGGGGCTGACCATCCAGATGAAGGAAGACACGCAGATACTCGGCGAGGTCGTGGTGAAGAGTCAGCTGCCAAAGACTCACGCCAAGGGCGATGCCATGCGCACCACCGTGGCCGGAACGATCTTGGAGAAAGCAGGAACGGTGAGCGACGCCCTGTCGAAGATTCCCTCGCTCGAGGCTGAGCGCGACGGTGCCGTCAAGGTGCTGGGCCGTGGTGATGCCGAAGTGTATATCAACGGACGCCGGGTGCAGGACATGAAGGAACTCTCTCGACTTCGGTCCGACCAGATTCAGCACGTCGATGTCATCCAGAATCCAGGTGCCCGTTATGCCGCCTCCACAAAGGCCGTGGTGCGCATCACGCTGAAGAAGGCACAGGGAGATGGCTTCGGTTTCCACGACAGTGCCCAGGGCGTGTATCAGTACGGCCATACTATTACTAATAACCTTGATGTGAACTACCGCACTGGCGGTCTCGACATCACCGCCTCGTTGTGGGCTGGTCGCTATGGTCATGCCAAATCGTTACAGGAAAACACTCTGACATACTATGCCGGGCCAGATATAATTGAGGGTGTCAGTACTCAGGAGTCAAAGAGGATCTGGAAAGGCTGGTCCCCCCAGTTGCAGGTCAACTACATGTTGGACGAGAACCACAGTTTCGGTGCCTTCTACAAATACGACCGTCATCCCGGTAGCGACTTCAACAGCATGTTTTATACCGACAGTTACGAGAACAGTATTTTCAAAGAGCGCTCTGAGAGCCATATCATCCAAGAAGACATGTTTACGAAACATATCTTCAATGCATACTACAATGGCAAGGTGGGCCGTCTGAGCATCGACTTCAACATCGACGGTCTGTTCGACGACACCCAGTCGCCAAGCAACACCCATGAAGTGACGACGGAAACAGGTGACAGTCCCGTTAATCGAAGCATAGAAAGCAACACCATCAGCAGCAATAACTTCTGGGCCTCGAAACTCATCTTCGGCTATCCCGTATGGAAAGGCAACTTCTCACTTGGTGGCGAATACTCTTACAACCACCGAACCGATGCCTACGACTTCATGGCTACCGATGCGGTTCCTGTGAAGACCACCGACACCGAAATCAACGAGAAGTCGGCAGCCGTCTTTGCAGAGTATGGCCGCCAGTTTGGCAATGTATTCGCACAGCTGGGACTGCGCTACGAGCATCTCACCAACGACTATTTCAACTTCGGCAAGAAGGAAGATGAGGTGTGCCGCGACTATGGCGACTGGTTCCCCACCTTCGTCATCTCGGCCCCCATCGGCAAGGTGCAGCTCTCGTTGTCGTACCGCAGGGATATCGAGCGCCCCAACTACTCCAACCTCACCAGTTCAACGGTCTATATCAACCGCTACACCTATCAGAGCGGCAACCCTTATCTCAGGCCCACCTACACCCACAGCCTCGTACTGAACACCGCTTACAAGTGGATGAACCTGACACTCAACTACGGGCGCATCAAGGATGCCTTCACGATGTCAACAGAGCCTTACCCGGGTTCCACCGACCCGTTCATCAGTCTCGTGCGCCCCATCAACAGCCAGGAAAACTACGACCGCCTGACGGTCATTGCCTCGGCGCGCCCTGTCATCGGCTGCTGGCATCCCACATGGTCGCTCGTGGCCATGTTCCAGAACTATAAGTCGCCTACTGCCACTGGCGAGGTGATCACACTCTCGCAGCCTTGGCTCAATGGTTCCTGGAGTAACACCATCGAACTGCCCCGCGATTTGCGCCTGAGTGCCGACCTGGAATGGGCCACAAGGGGCGAGTACAACAATTTCCACATCACCAAGCCACGCATCGTCGCCAGCCTTGGCCTTCAGAAGGACTTTAGTCTGCGTCATCTCGGCTCACTGACTGCCGACCTTCGCTGCATCGACATCTTCAATACTAACAAGACCGATGCCGTCATCTACGGCTATCGTGACCTCGCCACTTTCAATCCCGCCCGCCGCACCTTCACGCTCAACCTCACCTGGAAGTTCAACGAGGCCCGCTCAAAGTATCGCGGCTCTGGTGCCGGCGCGAAGCAGAAGGCAAGAATGTAAAATAGTTCCGTTTGGATGTAATTATTTCGCCTTTTCTGCGACTAATAGGATAAAAGGATTCAGTTGAACAATGGAGACGAAAGAATTAGAGAAAGAATTCCTGACGATG